>Ga0123342_1009434_pt1 | contig 11691 bp, 4 predicted proteins | sample Turbeawhitnodule_FD_89960 | JGI IMG/M metagenome (GOLD analysis project Ga0123342, IMG submission 89960) | Root nodule microbial communities of legume samples collected from Mexico - Turtle bean Mexico white nodule | ecosystem: Host-associated > Plants > Roots > Nodule | place: Mexico: Nepantla... | reverse complement strand
GTTTTCTCTTAGTATTTTGGTGGTTCAGTCGCTGACTTGGGCGTCGAAGCGTGATCGGCCGCAGCGGCGCCGTTCTGTCTTTTGCAGGTTCTTGAGGTGAATCAAGGCGAAGGACGGAAGCTAGCACGGTGCAAAGTCGATCTAGATTTGACGAGGCGAGGCTCCAGCGTTCTGGTCAACAAGCAGGATCATGAGCCAAATTTTAAAATAGGTTAAAAATAAATCAAAGGAACTTTAGAAACCTTCACCTAACATTTAAGCAAAGATTTCTAGAGAACTTTAAGTAGCATGCACGATCATGAGGCAAAATTTAGAGACTCCTAAGCCTAATCAAGAGACTCCTATCTTGTAGAATTAAGTCTTGGATGAAAAGAAATGTGTTTCTCCATAGACTTCGGTACAACCTTCATCAACCTTCAAAGACTTTTGTTACCTCCATAAATCTCCTCCAAAACACAAGAACACAATTGCATCAAGTATTCCCTTGGCAAGTTAGGAATTTTTTCAATGAAAAGTTAGAATCGTGATTTAAAGGAGAAGAGTTCAAAGTTTTGCAGTCCCCTTTTAAGGGTTTTTTGTCAATCATAATTGTAGGAGGGTTATGAGAAACTCTTCCTCTTTCTTATTTTTTTAAACATTTATTTTTCTTCTTTTTCATTTCTTACTTTCTCCTCTTTTTCTCTATTTTCTTCCTCTTCTTTTTTCTCTCTCTCTTTCTCTTATTTCTTTCACCTCCTTTTTTCTTTTTTAACTTTTCTCTTGTTTTGCTTTCTACAATGTCTCTAGCTTTTGTAATGCTTTCTTTTCTACATCTTTCAAGTATTTACAATAATCCTTGAGGTTTTGATCAGTAATTGGACTTGGATTTCAATTAGGGTGTTAATAAGTTTCATATCCATATCCTTCACATTTTTTGAAGCATCCAAAAGTACTTCTTTTGATCCTTGAGATTGATTTTTTTATATACTTGTGTTTCTTTCTATGATAATAAATTTTGTTGGGTAACTTTATTATACTTGAAACAATTGTATTAATGTAAGTATTCTACCAATGTCAAACTTATAGCTACAATAAAAGTTAGAAAATAAGAACTAATATAAAACAAAAAGAATTAGCACAAGTATATAGAAAAATAAGATCGCCCTCACCAGTCACAAAGTGTTTTCACTTAATTGACTCTTGAAATGTTATACACTCTCACTCAATTTCTCTTTAGAAGAACTCTCAATCAACATATTAAGAATTTTGCATTTAAATTAAATATGTAACAAATCTAAGCCTAACTCAAGAGGTCAAAAGAATGAAAAAAAAAAACTAATAAATTTTAAAGACAAGCTAAAAATAAAAAAAATACACTAAACCAAATGGAGTAAAAATGTCACAAAACTAATTTAAGAAACAAGATATAAATAATGTATTTAGAATTACCACTATAAAATTGCAAAACAAAATAAGTAAGATAAACAATTAAAGATACTTTAACATTTTATCTACAAATGCTATGGAGGGAAGAAAATTAAGAACTGAAAAAGAATTAAAGAAAAAGACTCATAAAAATTTGGAATCAAGAAAAATGAATGAAAACAGGAAAGACTGACAAACGTTGGAAACCAAAAGCATAGTAAGAGGATGTGCACCAGGAGATTTCAAGCCACCTTATCTCAAATCGAAGAGATTTTAATGGCGTGTGTCTTATTATTAGAATTTTCTAGGAATGAAATTCCACGACTTTCAATTCACCAATTTCACAACAGAATACTGAACCATGCTAATTCAATGTATCAAAATTGAATGAATGAAATTCAATTCAGTTAGGCAAACATGATATACTCAAAACGTGGGTCCCTCCTCCATGAATTCATGTGATTAATTTGGATTCACTGAAAAAAGCTCTGAAGGATTCTGATCTTCAATCCACAAAATTGAAAGAAACGTTGAACCTAAGCAATCAGTTCAATTGCTTGCCACGCGGAAGAATGAATCCCACTATTCAATTACCAAAATAGCCAACCATCTGCTTCCGAAATCTTCTTCCGCTGAAAATACTCCAAACAGAATTCAACGATGCACCAAAACTGCGTATTTCTAATTTGGATTCACGAAATTGTATCAAAATCACCATCTGGACACCACTCCCTACATATTTTCAAATGCAAGCTTCATTTGACGAATACTAAAACACTCCACAGTCTATATTTCGAGAAGTACCACTGGATTCATAAACTACACCAAAACGGTTTGCTGAAACGATTATTTCTACTGCTCAACAAAAACTGCACTACTTGCTGATTCTGCAATACAATGTGCTTGTGCCACTTTGATTCAATCAGCAATTAAATCACAGAATGAAATGGCACCGTTCAGCTGCTTCTACTACTGATCATAGCACTTATTTCGCGCCAACTTCAATTTATTGCATCGGAATTCATCAAATTAAAACTAAAATTGAATTCACTTATTTGTAATTGAATCTAATTTGATTTAGGTGCAACACTGCAACTGCAAATCAAATTTCATGAAGCGCTCCCCGGCTTCACCTAAGAATTCATCCGATCCTTACCTCTATGTGAAAATGTTAAATTTAGCTTTTCTGATGCTAGAGAATTGAAGAAAACTATTTAGGAATTTCTGTTCAACATCATTCTAATTGTACACGTTTTGGTTGGAGTAATATTTAAGTCACTCTTTTGCTTTTCCAGGTAGAGAGAAAACTGATTCCATATCCCTTTCTTCAAAATCCTATAGTACCAACCAATGCATAGAAAGTGGATAGATGAGTATAAGGATCTTTATAATTCAATCTGGCTAATTGATGGCTACTAATGAAGCTAACAAATGTTGACTTCATTTTCAATGATCTAGTTGCAGCTGGTATGCCTATGCTTGAAAAGTATCTCGATCATTGCTGCATAGCATAATCTCCTAATGTTCTCTTTTGCAGATTTACAATCCTCCCTCCTTCATTTTTTCTATTTCCTATTTGATGAGACATGTTCTCGGGTTCGGGTATGTGAGATTGTTAATTGGATGTGTTCAAATCAGGTCTTTTTTCTTAACCTTCTTGGTTATGTTTGAGCCTATTTCTTTCCTTTCTCAAAAGTCTTTCAATATCCTACTCAAATGACAAATCTTCTAAAGAGGCTTTGCCTCTTGCTAGCATAAAATTTATGAAAAGAGAATTAGAAAACAAAATAAAACAATAAAAAAAATAAAAGGGGTTAGATTACTCTACAATAGTTAAAATTAAATATACAATTAGAAAGTTAGTTACACAAAAAAATATTATAATATGTACTACTTCAAAATGAGATATATAATTACTAGTGAATCAATTAGTCCTCGACAACGATGTCATAAAAACTTGGTGGGGTGATTTATTACATTTATTATTGACAAACGAATCGAATCAATTGTAATACAATTGCTAAGGAGGTTTTCGTATCCACATGGACTAAATATTACCAAAGGTTGGCTGCATAGGTGATAATAATTCTAATACTATATTTAGTGATATTGAAATGTTGTATAAATAACAATTTCAGCACAAGTGTTGGGATTGAAGTAACATTGTAAATCTCTTTTGTTATTGTTACTTACAAATTCTATGTTTAATCAAGTTTACTATTCCTTATGGCCAAACCAAGTCAATCATTTGATCATGGTTATCTAGAACAACAAACTATCATAATCAACTCTTTGACTTATAATAACTTGTTTCTACATTAAGATGGAACAGTTCAAGCCAAGTACTCAATTTTGTTTCCAGACATTGGACGATTTAAAAATTCAGATAAATGAATGTGTCTCTCGACATGATTTAATTTCAATAGGTATAGATGGTTGTTCCTCACCATCAATCATTAAGCATTCAATGAAACCAAGAGAACTTAATCTAAATAACAAGCATTCTAAATTAATAATAACTTAAAACATATTACATTGTTCTCCAATCCCAACAATATAAGTTTATCAACTCATGATAAATCTTACAATAAAACCTATAGATAAATTGCTAAGCACAACAAAAATGGATCCCTATAAGTGTGTGCCAACTTAGGTTTTGTTCTTGTACCTGGTTATTTGTCTCTATTTTAGCTACTAATGAAGTCTTGGGACCTCACTATTTATAAAGTTTAGTGAGAAGCTCCATCAGATTCAACGTTCGCACAGTGCAGAGCCAATTTGCTTAGCTAATTAACTTTTTTCACTATGAATGAACCTTTTGGCTTCATGGAGTGGCAAGGAAGGCATGAAGGTTCACAGGTCATCCCCTCAATGGAGAGGATTCCGATCAATGCCAAAAAGCCATTTTTATTCATGGGAAAGGAAAGGATTCTCCAATTAGAGGAGGACACTTGTTAACCTTTAATTTGATAAGATTTGATCCAATTAGAGAGAGACACTTTTCCTTCTATGAGTGGAGAGTTTTTAGGGTTAAATCTTGCACCTTAGTTTTCCAAAGCACTATAAATACAAGTGCTAGCCTCCTTGTAAAGGAGCTTAGAATTGATTAAAGAATTGTTGCCCAAATTTTTGCACATCTTGTATTTTTTTCTCACTCTTTGCTAACACTAGTTTTGTGTCTAGCTTAGAACTTTTTAGGAGTTGGCCTCACCTCTCTTGAGCTTCATTATCATTCTCCATACACCAATACTTTACGATTTCTTTAACTTATTTTAGTCACCCACTCCCACCAAATTCCACAATCCAAAATACAAAACAAAAGACTCATAGCAATGCAAACTAAGATTGCATCTAATATGAAAGTAATAAATTTGCAAAAATTGATAAAGATGTCACAAGTGTTGAGTGAATAAAACTAAAATGCAATGGTTGTAGTTATAAAGTATGATCAAGTGTTGGAATTGAATGATGTTCGAATAATATGCAGCTCTTATTCATATATAAAATCATCTCATAGTTTTACTTGTTCTATATAGGCAAACCAAGATAATTCCTTAATCATGGTTATCTAAGAGTCTAATAATGATGAATCAATCCCTATATTAAAGGTAGTCAATACTTGCATTAAGATTCAAAACAATAATAGCCAAACCCATAATACTTGTAATTTGTGGTGGATTTAGTTTGGTTTTGAAAATGAAAGTATTTTTTATAAGTGTCATATTTCAATAATATTTTATATTAAAAGACAGAAACTTGTGGATGTTTATTGATAAAAAATAGCTATAATTCAATCCCTAATTTATGAATTTAAACATTAACATATTTTGTTATTATAATATGAATAAGAACGATTTATTCTCAAATTTGTGATAATTTCATGATTCTAAGGGAAAATGGAGAATAGACAAGATGATAAGGGAAAGTTGGAATATTTAAAACTCGCCTAGGCGAGTTCACTCCAGAAAAGTTGGGTTTTTTCTTGTTAAACTCACCCAAGCAAGTAATAACTCACCTAGGCGAGAAGCCACTTAGTCCAAGCCCAACTAGGTTAAATATGAGAAGTGAGGCATAACCCTAGACATCATTGGGAGAATAGAAAGAGATAGAAAACCCTATAGGAGGCCTCCAACAAGGAGAAAAATCTTGGATCTTCTTTTCTTGCTTTCCATGCTTGTAATGGCCACCATGAGTGACTAATTCTTTCCTTTGTAAATGGGAGTAATTTGTTTAAACTCTTATGTATTGAGGTAATATTTATCTATAATATTTCAGTTCTTGATTGATGATTGGTATTATAATTTTATTCTCAAAGCTTGAATTATTCATCATTTTGATCCTTAGATCTGACTGGAAACTATTTCTAAGAATTTGACCTAAATAATAATACTTAACATATTTTAATGCTAGAAAGAGATTTAAAATGTTAATTGGTTTATAACATTTGTTCGTAATGATAAGGAGCTTTATAAATATGTGAAGAATCGATATTTAGAAGACTCTCTTAATAATTTTGTATGCGAGGAATCAATATGAATGATTTTTATATGTGCATCAATATCAATCAAGATGGAATATTATAATCTTTTTGTAAAAATACATTGAGTGAGAAGGATGAATCCCAATCCTAATCTTCCCAATTGAATCACACACATCTTTTACTTTGCTTTATTTACATTCTGCAATTCATCATACACAACAAGTTTTCCAACAAACTTTTATATATTATTTTCTATTTAGTGAATATTACACTTGAGAATTCAATTGTTTCTTGTGAGTTCGATATCAGTCCTTAGGGAAAAATTTATTACTTCTTACACGGTACACTTGGCATAAAATAGTCATCAATTTTCCAATAACATTCAGCTTCTAAATTCAAGTGCAAAGACTCCTCTTTATTTAACATTGAGCATAAAACTAAACCACTATAGAAAATTGAACATAAATGCTTAAATGAATTAAGAAACACATAGAAGTGATAAGTTTCATAATTTAGTGAGATTTTACACAAAAAAAAGCTAGACACTTGTGAATTTTAATTGTTGATAAAGTTATAATTCAACCTTAGTTTGAAAAATTTGAATCTAATAATATATTTTTAAGTTATAAGATCAACATGAACAATTTATTCCAGTTTTGTGCTAATTTCATAAATTTAAGCAAAAATGGCGAAAAAGGGCTCGAGGAGGAATAAAAAAGTTAGAGATGAAGAGAAAAGATAAGGTTGGGGCATCCAAGACTCGTTCAGAGCTCACCCAAGCCATTGAAACAAGCTGAAGGACTCACCTAGGCTAGCCAATCTCGCCCAAGAGAGATTACTCCAGAGGCAAACTTGCTAAAAACTCACTCAAAAAATCACTCAAGGAACTCGCTCGGATCTCACCCATGCTCGCTTGAGCAAGTTTGACAACAATGTTGGTGAGTGAGATGTTACTTAACCTATATCAAATTAGTGTAAATAAGGGTGTGAGGATAGTTTTGGTAAGAAGAAGGGAGGATAATCAGAGATAGAAAACCCTAAAAGGGGTAATCGTTAAGGAGAAACACCTTAGATCTTATTTTCTTGCTTTCAATGCTTGTAATGGCCAATATGAGTGGTTTAGTCTTTCCTTTGGGATTGAGAGTAATCTGTTCAAACTTTTATGCATTGAGTTAATATTTATTTATAATATTTTGTTCTTGATTGATATTGGTATTATCATTTTATTCTTAAAGCTTGAATCTTCATTCATAATTTTGATCTTTAGATTTGACTAGAAAGTACATCTGAGTATTTGACATAATGATAATGCTTAACATATTCGAATGCTAGGAATAGATTTGAGATGTTAATTTGTTTTATAAGAACTATTCGTAATGATAAGAATCTTTTTATAAATATGTGAAATATTTAGAAGACAATCTTAATAATTTTATATGTGTGGACTCTATATGAATGATTTTGTATATGTGCATCAATGCCAATCAAGTTAGAATGTTATATGTTTTTATTCATTGAAAATAAATACGAGTAAGAAAGATTAATCCCAATCCCAATTTTCTCGAATGAATTATCTTAATCGTTTACTTTGTTTCATTTAATTTCTCACATAAACTTATGATACAATGACCTTTCAACCAAAATTTTGCACATTTTCTGATATTTAGTGAATACTATACATTGAGATTTAAAAAAAAAATCTTGTGTGATTGATATCCATCCTTAGGAACAATTTATTACTTTTGACTCGAACACTTGCTGAAATAAGTCATCAAGAAGTTACAATACCATTGAATTCCAACACAATACAGTTTATCTCCTTTTTGTCAATGTTTCTAACCTTTTTTTTTTTTTTTGTCCTTTCTGTCAATCAATATTTCTTATATTTATAAGGCTAAGCAAATCTATTATCATATGAAGCCTATGCTCAAATCTCAAATGTTCCACTCAACAAATTTAGTTTCTTCAACTGAAGGTTTACTTGTAACTCAACTTCTTATTTTTTTTTTTCACTCAATGGATTGAGTTTCCTCTCCTTCAAGGTTTCTTTTTTGTGTTGAGTGCATTCCTAGCTCACTTAACTTCATGAAGTATCATATCACCCTTTAATGGTAGGATTGTTTAAGTCTCACTTATTTTACTCGACAAACGTCATTATAAGAAAATCATTAAAAAAAAACTCTAGAGACAAAAATAATTAGTTACAATTAATATTAACTAAATTTAAGACCAAATTTATAAACTAAAAAAGTTATTGGTATCTATATTAGTTTTTATTATTAATAAAAATTTATAAATTAGTATCTAATCATTAGCTATCAAGATTTTAACTACTAATTACTTTATATTCTAAATTAGTCTATATTAGTCTTTTAGAGACTAATTTAGAATCTAAAACATTAGTAGCTAAAACCTGGACATAATTAACTCCAAAGATATGATATAAAAGTCTCTTTTACTAATGGCAAGGCCAAGCTATACTTGAGTTGACGAGAAGATATTTCACAATTTTGGAATTCAAGATTTCATATTTCTCACAACTTCTGTTTTTTTTAGTGCATGTTAACTTGGCTTGTCTGGATGTTTCAGAAGTGTTTGCTCTTATTCAATTAAAGTCTTGGTCGTGGGTCATTTCCAAGGTACCATTAGCTTGTTTTTCTTACTCTTTACCGGTGTTTTGACCCTCTGGTGTGCATGAAAATGATTTAGTGTTATTTTTGTATGTTGAATTTATCCTAGTTGCTTGGTTGAATGTTGGCTTAGTTCTCTGTTTGTACTCATGGGATGAGTATTGTTTCGGTATAAGGGTTGGATCATCCCTAAAGTGGTTCCTATTTATTTAATCTTTATTGTTAATAAAAAAATCAATTAAAATATAATATTTTCATTGTACATATTTTATTTTGAAATACACAATTAAAGATTAGAGAAAATAATTTCACCTTTTCAATCAATATAAGCAACATTTATTAAGTGATGAACTTGAATTCAAAATGAGAAAATTATTTGACCCATATATAATAAACCTTAATACAAAAAAGAATTTTATAGAAATACAACGTAAGAGTTGAAAAAATGTGCAGCCAAAAATGCTTGCGAAACCAATGAGAGCAATTCCTTTCTTATCTTTCTAACAGAGTCAGAGACCTAGAAAAACTTGACACGAAAAGGTTTTAGGTACACTTCATTGTCTCGAAGTATTTAGGTAATAAATGTTGTATATTAGTTTTTCTTTGTATTTCCTTTGCTAACCGTCATAGAAAAGTGCCAAAGGAAAAACCTTCCGGCAACGCTTTCTCACCAGAAATGTCCTTTTCAACAAAGATAACGAAGATAGTGGAGAATCTTCGGATTCATATTCGATGAAAAAAAAAAGCAAAGCCATTCATAAAAAAATATAAAAGGGTATTCATCTCCCAGTGGGTATGTGCAAAAGAGTGAAGGACGTTTTGATAATGTCAAAGGTCTTTTCCACAAAGAAGGCGAAAGAGAAGCAAGTGGTATCCAAGTTTAGGTGGTCCACTACATAATCAAATATCAAACTCAACCATGCTTCTGATTCATGCCTTCGTAAGGGTAGGATTAGGACCATACAAGAAAAAGAAATGTCTTCTGCTTGTTTCTTCTCTTTAATTTCAACATGAGATTTATCCCATTTGTCCTCGGTCATAGTTTTCCTTTTCTTCCTTTCAATAATTCTTCAAGTTCATATTTTGCTAACTCAAATTCTACAGTTCCTTCTCTGACTTTTGTAGGAACACAAACCTTCAACTTTCAATAATCTAATAAACCATGCATGTGGATGTTAATTATACGAATAGAGAATATATTTTTATTTCAATGCTATTTTTCAAATGATAATATAATTTTTTTAAATAGTTTTACAATATACCTATCAAATTTTACATTACCTCTAAATAGTCTAAATACAGTAACCTACATTTAAAATCATAATATAAATGACATTTAAAACCAAAATTAAAGGTAATAATTATTGACTCATTCAAATTTCAAAACAAAACTGATGATGACTTTGAGTTTAATGCTAAAAACTTCTCCCTTAAACTCAAACTTTTCCTATTGTTCATTCAGATTACTCTCTTCTGATCGTCATCACCCACGCTTCCAATTTTATGTTTTTCCTGATCCCAAGTTGCCTCCAATATTTTCCCAGCCGCCACCACATTGTTCTGGATTAGAAGCAACTTCAGTTTTCTTCATCGCAGCAACCCATGCAGAGTTCTGGCTTGAATTACTTTTAGTTTACCAAACAAAATGTTTTGTACTTTTTCCCTTGGAACCAAAATGATTTAAGGAAGACCTTGGTTTCAATGAGCTTGGAACATAATGATTACACCATATATCCTTTTTAGATGATACCTCAACAACATTCCATTTATTGTCTTCTCCCATATCTGAACCACTATTTTCAAGTAGAACACATGAACCAATTTTCTTATTCTCACAAAGAACTTTAATGTTACCCATAGTCGGACTGTTTGAAGTATTATTTCCTACACTCTCATCAACAATAACAAAAGATGACAAATACTTGTCATTGGGATTTGGTTCATTAGCCTTTGGTTTTGCCCCCAACTTCTTGATAACTTCAAGGGCATTTGTAACCTTAATTATAAGAGGCCTCTAATTTGGATTGTAATTCATTCACCTTCTCTTTTTGTGTCAAAAGTATCAAATGGAGTTCTTCTACTTGATTGACTTTACTTTCTTTGTCTTTCTCCATATCAACATATTTTTCTTCCAATGTTGTAAACCTTCTTTTCGGGTTACCAAATTTTGCTTCAACACTTTCCAATTGAGATACTAGGTAGGACACTCCTTTCATTTAGAAGATTGTGTTTTTCATTAGTTACTAAATTGCACAATTCTTCCAAGCTAATTGATTTTTCCATTAAACCTTGAAGCTCAATTTTTTCATCACAAAGGGACTTCTTCAGTAGAGCCAACTTTATTAGAACTTTTGTTGAGTCTCCAAAAGACACATGTCCATCTTCGATCTCTTGTATATCAAGAAAGAGATGTTTGTGCCCACACATATTATTACTAGCACCAGTGTCTAGATACCATATCATGACATTATCCAGAGCGACGTCTTCATTAGTCATCATGAAAATTCCTTCATCTTTTTGTTTCATCTTGCTCCACTAAATTTGCATTTTCTTCCACTCTCTTCTTTAAATAGCACTCCTTTACATAGTGACCATATTTTCCACAATTGTAAAACATTTGGACGATTTGAACGACCACCACGATCACGACCTCATCCACGCTAGTTTTTTTGGTTCATTTGTCCCCTCTCTTCATTGCTGTTTCCATGACCACATCCGCGACCTTTGCGTCCACATCCTCTTCCTATGTTATGTTGCATGTACATCACCTTGTCGTCCTTGATGGTCATCTTTTGTAAGGCTTCCTCAAAGACATTTTGTTTATTTTTCTTCTTTCATTCTTCATGTGCTTCAAGAGAACTCTCGAGATCATCAATGGTCATCTCTTCCAAGTTTCTTGACTCCTTGATTGTACATACTGTTGAATCAAGTGTGTTCAAGCTTTGAAGAATCCAAATCCTTTGAGTTTGATGGAAGGTTGGATGTGTTTGTTGTTGCTGAGGTGCTTTAGAATAGGATCTGGGGTAGATTATATTTGTAATCCACTCTTTGTTCAATCTAAAGCTTAAGTGTTTTCAAATCTTTTAAGATTAAAGTGTTTTTCAAACTAAGTGAAAAACAACTTGTTGTTTTATCGAAACAACCGATTGTTTTATACTTAGGTGTTTTTGAAAAAGT
>Ga0123342_1009433_pt1 | contig 11692 bp, 8 predicted proteins | sample Turbeawhitnodule_FD_89960 | JGI IMG/M metagenome (GOLD analysis project Ga0123342, IMG submission 89960) | Root nodule microbial communities of legume samples collected from Mexico - Turtle bean Mexico white nodule | ecosystem: Host-associated > Plants > Roots > Nodule | place: Mexico: Nepantla... | reverse complement strand
TGCTCAACTACAGTCATGGTTGTGGTTAAAACACAAGGTAGCAGGTTACTCTTATGCTTTTTCTGACTGGCTTTTGAACCCTAACCAGTGTCTTCTAGCAGTGTTTTGAGTATGCTTTTTCCTGGGCAGCGAATGTATAATATCACGGGGTACTTGAAATTATGGTCTGCATATTGTGGTATGGTTTCTGTCAAGGGTGTTACTGCAGAAACAGAGCGGAGCAAATTTGGGAAGTAGGCCGATGCTAGCTGAAGTTGTATAAGATAGGGGGCAGCGGTTTATCATTGATAGTTAATTTTATGTGTAAAGTTGCAGTAGTGAGTAATGCAGCTCGAAGCAGATTGGAAGGAGGGGTTAGCAGGGTGTTAGGAAATAAGCATTAGGTTGCTGGAGAGTGCTCTTAATATTAGTGAAAAGTGGAGATGGTACAAGGTTTCTGGAGCTAGTAATAGAAGCTGTAAAGATTTGAACGGATGAAATATATGCAGCTGGGACGGGCATGTGTGGCAGGTGTCTTAAGCCAATGGTGAAGCCAAATGTCAACTTGAAGCATCTGGAGATGTTACTGGAAGCTAAAAAGATGATGGAGATAGCTATTTCGCTTGGTGTACTATGGAGGAGTTGCTGCTGTAGATTGTTTCTCTTTTTGCAGCCCAATATAGATAGGGTGATTGCTGGTGCAGGGGTTTTAGCTCCTACAGCAAATGGCATATGTTTCTTTCCCGTGAAGGTTTTTCTCTTGTACTTGATAACACCTTAAGTGGTTTGTTTTTTGTAAATGGGTTGGGATAGCCCTTTTATATCTCTTTTAATTTAATTTTCATTTTTTGCTGATAAAAAAAAAACATTGATGTTTGTCACATTATTCTCTTTTTGGTTTAGCTTCCAAATTGTGCTTTTCTTGCTTTATTTTCTCGGATTACTTGGTTGGTGAAGGCTTTAGGGTTTTCAAGTTGTTGGTGTTGAGGAAAGAGGATTCTCTGGCTTCTTCCTTAAGGTGCTATTTCTGCAAAGATATTTTCAAAGGAAAGAGAGGAGGAAATAAGAAAATTTAGTGCACAAAGTTAGTTTTTCAACATCACAAAAGCTTCAAGGATTTCATCCAAACTGGTTCCATCTTTCATCTTACATTTTTGGTATCACAAAAGCTTCACTACAAGAACATCATTAAATAGAAACCATTTATAGAAACAAAAAACAATTAGTTGATAGATTTACTAAATTAGATGCTATTTTAGAGACTAAAAAAATTGTTGGTATCTCAATTATAGTTTCTAGTATTGATAAATATTTTTTAAATTGGTCTCCAATTAGCTACCAAGGTCTTAGCTACTAACTTTAAAATCTAAATAATTGGTAGTTGATAAGTGCCTAATTTCAGTAATATTTTATATTAAAATATAGGCACTTATGAGAATTTATTGCTAATTTACATATAAAATAATCTCTAATTTATGAATTTATATTTTTTTATATTTTTTATGATCTTTATTTGAATAAGAATATTTTATTCCCAAATTTTGTGTTAAATGTAGGTTTCTAGGGAAGATTGAAAATTTGGATTAAAGAGTAATGATGTGAGCTCAAAAGAGAAACCTGGAAGGTCCTAGAATGGAAAAGAGTGCCGAAAAAGCCAATTTTGCAATAGGAGATTCTCACTCAAGCGAGAATGCTCTAGGATAGTTTACGGAAATCAACGCCTTTCTCGCTCAAATGAGAATTCCTCGCTCAAGGAAGAATGTGTTAGACACATTGAGCCTTATTTTATGTTTATCACTTAGCCCATTAGCGCGACACAGGAAGCGACCTAACCCTAAAAAATTAGGTTAAATAGGGGGCTAGAGACTCAACCCTACTGTGCAAGATTTAGAGGAAAACACCATTGAGTGAATTGTAACCCAATTGGGAGAATGAAAGGTGCTAGAAGTATACGTGGCTAATTCTACTCTTTGGGATTGGGAGTCATCTGTTTGAGCTCTTATGCATTTAGGTGATATCTTATGTATTAAAATATTCAATTCTTGATTGATTATTGTTATTGTTGTTTTACTTCTAAATTTCCGTGACAAATTGAGAACCTTAAATCCGACCGAGAGGTATTGTTAGGGTTCTGACCTACACAACAATACTTAACATATTTGAGTGCTAAAGATAGACTTGAAATGTTAATTTCCATTAACATTTGATTGTGATTTCTAATTTGTTTTTATAAGTATGCGAGAGATCGATATTTAGGAAACATTCTTAAAAAATTTATATCCGAGAGATCGATATAAATGAATTTTCTACGGACATCAATTTCAATCAAAGAACTTAATATTGACATGCTAATCAAAATACATGAGAATGAGAGAGATGAAACCTAATCCCTATTTTTCCAACTTGAAGCAAGTAATTCTTTGTCTGTTTTCTTATTGATCATTGCCAACACACTCAATTCAACACTCTTTTTATTGTTTTGTTCTATATTTAACGATTATTGTACTTGATAATTCACTGTTCCTTGTGGAATCAATATCCGTCCTTAGGGACAATTATTACTTCTGACAAATGTGGTGCACTTGCCGTAGAAAGTCATCAAGTTTTTGGCATTATTGTCGGGGAAAAGGTTTGATTTATTGAGTATAGATTCCTAAATATTATAAATATTCTAACTATTTTTATTTTTTGTTAATAGTTCTTAATTTTTGTTTATATTGGTGGATTATGTTTATATTTCTTTATTGTGTTGCTTTTTTTTTATTTAATTGAAGATTTGTTTTATTTTTAGATTTTATTTGTAGATTCTGTTTTTATTTTATTCCGTTTATTTTAATTTGAATTCATTCTGTTTATTTGTTTTAATTTTTTTTTATATTTCTTTATTGTTTTTTTTTGTTGTTTATTGTTTTATTTTTGTTTATTTTGCATATTTATTTTAAGTTGTTTTCATTTTGTCTTCAAATTTATTTGTGAAATTTTTTTTTTTGTTTAAAAAAAATATTATTTTTTCTCACTAATATATTTTAGGAAGATAGCAACATGACAGAAAAACAAGCACCACTCCTTAGGAGGAGACTTGGAAATTATGTCATGTACCAAGGGCCAAAACATTTTTCTAGTATTGCAATACCTGCTACCGCCAAGGTCTTGGAAATAAATCTCGATTTTCTCACTCTCATCAGTGCCCATCAATTCACAGCAATTGAACATGAGGATCCATATTCACATTTGGATACATTTTATGAATTGGTGGGAGCAATGGGCTTAAAATCAGATGATGTTGAAAATGTTTGTATGCTCTTGTTTCCTTTTTCATTGGCAGGAAAGGATAAAGAAAGACTCAAATCACTTCCAAATCAAAGCCTCATTAGATGGGAGGAGGTAAAATTTCCAATTTCTGCAAAGGTAAAATTTCTGCAAAGGTTTTTTCCAATTTCTCGCTACCTCAAAGCAAAGTTTGAAATTTCTATGTTCAGATAAGGAGCATATGAAGTCTTCTTTGAGACATGGGAAAGATTCAATACGTATTGAGAAAATGCCCAAATCATAGGGTTGAAGAAATTGCTCAACTGAGCATATTCCTTCATGGTCTTAGATCTGACTTGAAGATGCTCCTAGATGCTGCAACTGGAGGCACAATAATGGTTCTTGATGTAGAACAAGCGACAAGGATTATTGATACCTTGACATGAACTGATTATCAAGCCTAACATGGCAGACGAGGTATTCAAAAGAAATAATTGTTAGAAGATGCACTCTTGGCTCAACATAAAATTTTGACACAACAAATTGAGCAACTACACGCATAAATGGTTAAATTTCCCTAACAATTATATGTTGTTCATTCATCTCAAAACCAGAGTCAACCAATCAGGTGTGATTTTTGTGGAAGTGATCATCTTAATGGCCACTATACTTATCAAAACAATCCACCTGAAGTTGAGGATCCATCCATGCTTAAAAGAATGAGTAAAGTTGAAGACACCCTGACAAGGCTTGTGATAATGGAAGAAAATAGCACGACAGCGATTAGGAATATAGAGATCTAGATGAGACAAGTGGACCAACAAATTGCAGATAATAAACAGTGGTCCGTTTTCAGTCAATAGCCAACCTAATTCAAAAGAGCATTGTAATAATGTAGTGACTGAAAAAAGGAGATGAGGCTGAGGGGAAGAGAGAGGAAACGGAGAGAGAAAAGAAAAGAAGTGAGGAAGAAAAAAATTAAAAATAAGGAGAGAGGTGTTTTTGAAAATGATTTATCATATCCTCCTTAAAAAAAGAGAAGGAAAGAAAACTCTTTGACAAATTGCTCCCTAAAATATATTTTGTAGGAAATCTGAAGTAAGATTCAACATTTGAAAGATTTCGAAAGAATAAGAGCTACATCGAAGAAAGAAATATAGAGCTGAAGGATAAATACAACACTTATTTGAAAAGGTTTGCCTAAACAATCCAAGGACTCGGGAAGTTTTAATCTTCTAGTGTCTATAGGTGTTTTATCTGTGGATAATGCCTTGCTGGATTAGGGGGCAAGTATAAATCTAATTCATTTGGCAATGCTGAAGAAAATAGGAGATTTGGAGGTTCAATCCACCAAGATGCAGTTACGGTTGGCAGACAGATACATCAAATATCCTTATGGTGTAGTTGAAGATGTTCTGGTGAAGGGGATAAGTTCACATTCCATGTGGATTTTTTTATAATGGACATGAAAGAAGATGAGGAGGTTCCCTTGATACTTCGCAGACCCTTTATTAAGACTATGAGAATCATTGTTGGTGTTGAAAAGGATAATTTCAAGTTAAATCACAAGATGATGTGGTAACTTTTAATCTTTTTATGGTTTAAAAATATTTAATGCAAGGGAAGAATGCATACAAAAGGATGCAACAAAGGGAGTTGTCCACCTCGAAATAAACAAGCGTCAAGCTAGATGACATTAAACAAGCGCTTACTAGGAGGTAACCTAGTCCACATTTTAGTTTTATGTTGTTTTGTTATTTTTGTTTTGATTTTAGATTTTAAAAATCATGTTTTCTTGCAGGGATTCTCGACCAGGTGAGTCAACTCTCGCTTGAGCGAGTTTAACGTCGAAAAATAAAGTTTTCATGTAGGGAGTCTCGCTCAAGCGAGTTTGGTGTCGGAATTTCTCGTTCAAGCTAGAAAGATTTCCACAAAAATAAAATCCTTTTCCTTTCCTTTCTCAAAATTTTTAGTTTTATGATTTGTTATTATGTTTTTTACAAAAAAAAAATATTTTTGCGTCAAAGGTAATCCACTACCTATATACCTCCCAATCAGTTTGCAGGTTATTATATATTTTGGAATGAGAACAAGTCCTATTATTCAAGGGGGTAGTTCCAGCAAATGAAACAAGATTATAAAGGAAGATTTTAACAAAGAGTTAGATGACTTCTTAGGAAGAGAGGATTGAGCAAAAATATGGTTTTATCTTTCTAATTCTTTTCTTTTTAGTTATTTGAATTTGTTTTATTTTTCTATTTATGTTTTCATTTTTTATTTTTCAGTTATTTTGTTTATTTGCTTCTTTTATAGTTTGAATAAATTTTTTGTTTTGTTAGTTTCATGTCTTGAATTATTTTTCTTGAATAAATTTCAGTTTTAAATTGTGTGTTTTCTAGTTTATTTTTTGCAAATAAAAGGAACTAGAATATGAATTTTGAATTGGAGAGAAAAAAGAATTTGTGTTTAAATATTAAATAGTGAGATGAATTAGACGCATGTTAGAAAAGAAAATATGATTGAATCCCTATTCAAATGTAGTTGAAATTATGATACATGAAAATTTAACAGGATGATTGATTAGGATAGAGAATGACAAGACAAAAAGGAATGATGCCAATTAAACCAAGTGAGTGTGTGAACCTTAAACAGTTTTGATAGTTTTAGTGATGAATTGACAGTTGTGGTTGCTTAATTTTTATTTTTCTTACATCATAAAAGAGCATGAAGATGATTGAGGCATTTGTTTTGTTAATTAGGAACCCAAGGCCAAATAGTCAACCTTTATCGTATTAGAATTCCATTTTTTTTATATATCCCCTTTGGGGCCAATAAATTTTTTATTAATATTGCACCTTAACCTTTAATGATATATTTTTCTACCATTTAGCATGTTTAAGGAAGGAGAAAATAGATGCAATACATATAGAAAAGAGAATGGTCGATTCTGATTTTGAAAGCTAAAAAAGTTAAAAATAGGAACAATCTTTTACTATTTTTGAAAAAAAAAAATCATCATGAAAATCATGAGAAGTCAGAAAGAAAATGAGGAAAAAGGTGACATCGAAAGAAAATGGTGATTAGATAACATATATCTTCTCTATAACTGGATTATAGGTATGTTCTTCTTCTTTAAGATGTGCATTTTGTTATCTAAGAAAAACCAATATTTTTGGAAGCCCAACCTCATTACAACCCTGGAAAAGACCTTAAGATTCATGATTCTAATATGTTTGTGACTTGAAGATGAAATGAAAAGCAAATGTGATTTGTTATGATTCAGTGAAAATAGAAAGAAACACATACCTGTGAGCATATGAGAAGATATTCCTTGATGAATTTTCATTTATTTGTTTAATTTGATCCTGCAAGTTGATTATGTCTATATTTTTCTATATTTGAATTTGGAAGCATCATAAGTTTCTAATTTGGTCTTTTGTTTAGTGACTTAAGTTGTTTGATATCTAAATTCAAATATATTTCTTTTCTTTGCTTGAGGACAAACAGGATTCTAAGTTAGGGAGAGTGATAAGTGCCTAATTTCAGTAATATTTCATATTAAAATATATACACTTATGAGAATTTATTGTTAATTTACATATAAAATAATTCCTAATTTATGAATTTATACCTTTTTACATTTTTTATGATCTTTATTTGAATAAGAGCATTTTATTCCCAAATTTTGTGTTAATTGCAGGTTTCTAGGGAAGATTGGACATTTGGATTAAAGAGTAATGATTTAAGCTAAAAAGAGAAAGCTGAAAGATCCCAAAATGGAGAAAAGTGTCGAGAAAGCCAATTTTGCAACAAGAGATTCTCGCTCAAGCGAGAATGCTCCAGGACAGTTTTCGAAAATCAACGCCTTTCTTACTCAAGCGAGAATTCCTCGTTCAAGCAAGAATGCGTTAGACAAATTGAGCCTTTTTTATGTTTTATCACTTAGCCCATTAGCGTGACACAAGAAATGACCTAACCCTAGAAAATTAGATTAAATAGGGGGCTAGAGACTCAACCATACTGTGCAAGATTGAGAGGAAAACACCATCGCGTGAATTGTAACCCAATTAGGAGAATGGAAGGTGCTAGAAGTATGCGTGGTAATTCTACCATTTGGGATTAAGAACTCTTATGTATTGAGGTTATATCTTATATATTAAAATATCCAGTTCTTGATTTATTATTGGTATTGTTGTTTTACTTCTAAATTTTCGTGATAAATTGAGAACCTTAAATCTAAGCGAGAGGTGTTTTTAGGGTTCTGACCTAAACAACAATACTTAACATATTTGAGTGCTAAATAGACTTGAAATGTTAATTGTCATTAACGTCTGATTGTGATTTCTAAGTTGTTTTTATAAGTATGTGAGAGATTGATATTTAGGAAACATTCTTAAGAATTTTATATGCGAGAGATCGATATGAATGAATTTTCTACGGGCATCAATTTTAATTAAAGAACTTAATATTGACATGCTAATCGAAATACATGAGATGAGAGAGATGAAACCTAATCCCTATTTTTCAACTTGAAGCAACTAATTCTTTGTCTATTTTCTTATTGATCATTACCAACACACTCAATTCAACACACTTTTTATTGTTTTGTTCTATATTTAGCGATTATTGTACTTGATAATTCATTGTTCCTTGTGGGATTGCCTTTCGTCCTTAGGGACAATTATTACTACTGACAAATGCGATGCACTTGCCATAGAAAGTCATCAGTAGCTAAAACCTTGTTAGCTAATTAGATATCAATTTAGAAACTATTTATCAATAATAGAAACTAATTTAGATACCAATAATTTTTTTAGTCTCCAAATAGTATTTGATTTAGTCAATATAGCAACTAATTATTTTTTTCTCTAAAATTGGTTTCTATTGAATGATTTTCTAGTAGTTTTTTATGTATTTTTACTTTTGGTTAATTAGGAATTTTTTCCAAGGATAATCCCAATAGATTTTTTAATAGCTCTCACGTGCATTGGTGTCACCACCACTTGCACCATAGGATTCTACTAGTTTTTACTTTTCACAAGCATTTCCTTTATTGCTTTAATTTATGCTTTTAATCCCTTCCTTTATTCTCTTGCGTTATAAGTCTCTGTGATACATATGTTTTATCTGTGTTGCTTATTAGTAGATCTTTCTTTGATCTTAGTTTCATTTTTTTTTTGCATTCACACACTCACTCCCGTTTCTAAAATTGTTTTGAAGTTCTTTGAGGGAACTTGTGTTGAGAACTATTTGGGGTAAGCTTTGGCTAATAATGTTTTGGTACTTAAGTAGTTCATTGTGACTCACCTCACTTTCTTGGAAATGAACTTGGAGAATTCTCATACTTAAACTCTTGATTTACTTTACCAAAAATATACAAATTTTCTTTGAAAATCTTTTTGCCCATGCAAGTTAAGTTTTCAAAATCTTTGTGAAAACAATTTTTGTTTTTAAATTCAACTATGGGAGATCCTTCACATAAATATAGTGTTAATGGTAATCAAAACAATGCTAATCTTTTAGATATCCAAGAAACACTAGCAAAACAATCACAAGAATTTTTTGAGTTAAAAGAAGTATTTTCAAAATTTATGATTTATCAGGAAAAAAATAAAGAAAGGTCTAGAAGTAGGTATGGGGAGGGATCTCGAAAACATAGAAGCAGTCATCATAGAAGCCCTTCCCAAAATCATGATGATTATAGTAGTCATCACAACATAGACTACTACAAACAAAATCCTAGACAACATAGACATACATCCCACCATGTGCATAGAGAACCTAAGATTGACCTTATTTTCTTCCATGGCTCATCAAATATAGACGATTACCTAACTTGGGAGATGAAGGTTGAACAAATAGAACATGAGAGAAGGATTACCTTAGCTACCCTTAGTTTTCAAGCTTTAGCCATGACTTGGTGGACAACCTACACTAAAGATATTAGGTTACATGATTTCCCTAAAATCAGATATTGGAATGAGCTTAGATCAGCCCTTAGGAAGACGTATATGCCTTCCTATTAGGATAGAGAATTGATGCACCAACTCCATAAGTTAACCTAAAGAGGCATGATTGTAGAACAATACAAAGTTACTTATGTTAATAAAAGGGATTAAAGAAGAATCTAGACGCACCATAAATCAGTTCCAAGATAGTCTTAATTATAAAATTCGGGATGAAGTTTAGGTTTTGTCTTATAATGATTTAAATGATTTAGTTCAACTTTGTGGTAGAGTAGAGGAACAATTAAAGAGAAAAACAACTTCACGAAAAACCTCTTCTTCTAACTATCCCAAAGATTTTACAAGAGAAAATCATTTTTCTAAAAAATCAAGACCATTTGATAAAGAAAGGGAAAATGAACCTTTAAAAGAAAAAGATAAAAACAATTTTGCTTCTTCTTCCAAAGAAATTAAAACTAAACAAGTACAATCTTTTAAATGTCTTGAAAAAGGTCACTATTCTTATAAGTGTCCTAAAAAAAGAAATCTGATTTTGAAAGACCAAGACATAGAAAATGTTGAGATTTTAACTTCTTCTGAAAATGAAGACGAAGTTTTAAATTCTTTGGAAGAAGTTCAAGCTTCTCTAAGTGAGTTATTTGATGTTCAACGACTTTTGCAAAGTCGTCTTGTTGACCTAGAACAATCACAAAGAGAAAACCTATTCCACACAAAGTATAAAATTTTTTAAAACATTTTATTTGTAATTATAGATAGTGGTTCTTGTTGTGATTTTGTAGTTCCAGGTTAGTCAATAAGTTATCCTTGAAAATCATCCTACATCTTCAACCGTATAGGCTAGATTAGATAAGTCAAGAGGGCATAGTGGTAGTAAAACACCAAGCACATATTCCTATAACTACAAGGAAGTATAAAAGGAACATTTTGTGTGATATTGTTCCCATGCAGATAGGTCACATTATTCTTCGGCGACCTTGGCAATATGATCGTAATTTTTTTCATGACGGTCATTCAAATAAAATCACATTTTCTTTTCAAGGTACTAAATTTATTTTGTGTCCTTCAACACCTCAACATGTAAGAGATAATGAAATAAAACTAAAAGCAAAACTAGATAGTGAGAATGAAAATGAAAAAAAAATTGTATATTGATCATCTAAACTTCTTTATCTCATGAAGCCTACATTCGATAAAGGTAATTCTTCTTCCAGTATTTCTTCTTTTTTTTGTAAAAAGAAATTTCATAGGCTTTTTCAAAAAAAAAAAAAAAATATTTATTTTCCATGGTTTTGTGTCATTCTTGTTTTAGTTCTCTATATTCATATCATGTTTCCAAATTTCCTCAGGTGGATCTTTGAACCTGGCAGAATATGCTAACTTGTTTATCATGGTGGATAAAAGATCGAAACAAAGTGAAACTGAGGAAATATCTTTTTCTAAAGAAGGAGCCTGATAGAGGATCATCTTTCCTAAAGTGACCATTCTTCTCAAGTAAGAGCATAGGTTCAACTTGGAATAATTAAAAAATAATATATGCCTTAGTTTTTTTGTATAAAATGTAAATAGTATAATAGTATTTTCTGGCTTTGTATTTTTTGAGCCAACTTTGGAATAAGAATATCTTTCTCTCCAAACAAGACTACCTTGGGGTGCCTCATCTTGGCATGTTGACTCTTCAAGCTCCTTAAAGAGTGAAGCTAGGAGCCTCATTCCATGACTCTCCAGTCACTCAAAGACACATGACAACCTATGAATGGACAACTCCATGTAAATAAGATTGCCACATGGGAAGCTAGTAATGGAGAACTTCTTGCAAATAGGATTACCACATTGGAATATAGGAATGGAGATTTTTCTACACATAGGATTGCCACATGCCATGCTAGAAATGGAGAGTATTTTAAGATCTCATTATTCATTTTTTAGGAGTCTCTTTAGATTATAAATAAGAGACTCCCCTCTTGTAATTTTTAGATTTGATTGATATATGAAATTTTTCTGAAATTCTCATTACACTTATTCAAGTCTCTCTTCTATAAAACTTCTTGCATTCTTTTGAAACTCAAGGATGTTGATCTAACCTCTTGGCTATTGCACCTTGTAAATTTCACACCCAAACCAAGAACAACCATGTCCATTTGATACTTCCTCCATAAATTTACAAGTCTTCTATTGTCTTCCATCAATCTTCATTGAATACTTGTGACAACGTTAAAAAAGAAGAAGAAGCGCAGAGAACCTACCCCCTCCACCACTGTTCTTTTCTTCTTCTTCTTTTCTCTTTCTCTCTCTCTCTCTTTCCATATTCTCTTCTCTCCCTCTCTCTTAATTTTCTCTCTCAATCTTCATCTATTTTAGAATCTGATCGGACCACGTTGTAGCTGGTGAGTTAAGGAACATTTCTACCCGATCAGATTTTCAAACAGAGTAAGTTCATTTTTACTCTAAATATCCTTTGTTCTCTGTTTTTCCTTAGGATTTAGTCATCAATCTTAGTG
>Ga0123342_1009431_pt1 | contig 11694 bp, 8 predicted proteins | sample Turbeawhitnodule_FD_89960 | JGI IMG/M metagenome (GOLD analysis project Ga0123342, IMG submission 89960) | Root nodule microbial communities of legume samples collected from Mexico - Turtle bean Mexico white nodule | ecosystem: Host-associated > Plants > Roots > Nodule | place: Mexico: Nepantla... | reverse complement strand
ATATATATATATATATATATATATATATATATATATATATATATATATATATATATATATAAATAGGGGGAACTATACCAGAAATTGACTGCACATATATTATGCATGCATGGCTATATATATTAATGGGTTCATGTTATCTTCTTATCTTGAGGATAAACACTATATAGCCCTTTATTTTAGTCAACCAAAATAATTCCCCAACCTCTACCCTCTTTTTAACGTACTCTATCTACCTGAATAAAAGTAATTTAACATTTACAATGAAAAAGGAAAATGCATAAATCAAAACATATTAGAACAAGCTAACACCATACATTGAGAATCCACTAATGATAGCACCATTTGTTAACCTTTTTCTTTTTTTTCATGGATATAGAAAAAGAACAAGAGACAAAATAAACCTGAGAAACGATGGGCAATGAATCAGTCAGAGGAATAATCCCTTCCTCTTTCTCAGCTTGTGAGGGATTAAGTGTGCGCCGAGGATCCAAAAAGCGTTTATCAAGTGCCAAAACCTGGAAATAAAAATCCCAGTTGACAACCCAAAATTTAAGAGTTCATTGAAGAAATTAAATGATAAAAAAGATTGTTTCTTGATCTCAAGTTGAAAACTTGGTCGAGTAAATAATACCAACCTGGTCACCAATTGTTCCAATAAGAAGCTGCTTAGAAGTTATACCCTTGGACGTCAAAGTCACATCAATTGCTTTCACAGAATGGGTAAAAAAGTACGACTGTGATTTTGTTGTAACTTCTGGCCGATAATAAGAAGACATGGGTGATGTAAGATTATGCTTCCCAAGAACAAACTTCCAGATATCTTTGTTATCCTGTGAAAATCAAGGATATCACACCAGAATGAGAATAGATCAGTACCTCAAACATAAGAATGAACACAGACTAAAAGAGATAATAACATATACCAAAACAAGATAGTGAGGGGTCATTAAATGAAGATACACAAGTTAAGGACATACCGCTCGAGACTGATCATAAACCTCTATAACTGACATCTCATATCTGTGTGCTCTGAGATTAAAATAGTGATAGACAACCCAGTTTTCACTAAATACCTATACAAGCAATATTCACGTAAGATATTAAAAAAAAATAGTTTTACACCTTTTAAATAAGTGTAGTTCAAAAACTTACTGCACGAACAGGACCCTGGCAACCATGATGTGTCATTCTATGCAATATGCGACCAGTCACGGTATCAATGATATAGATGACTAACCATGCCTCCTCTGGGGTGGCTGTTCCAATTTCCCCCATGGCTTTAGGTGCTGCATTTGCGACAAAAAGTATATTGTTCGATACATACTTATACATGACATCATAGTCAGTCATAACTTTTGCTTGAGTATGAACAACCTACATGGAAAAAGGGGAATAACAACTTTAGGAAGAAGCAATGATTAAAACTCAACGGAAAATAGGTCAACATAAAACATGAACATGAGAGAAACCCTTAATTGTCATATTATTTGTTTGTGATCATTTCTACATACTTGGATTAGTATAGATACAACTAATATGACTTTAGGAATATACAAGGCATATGATTAAAAGAGTCTTACTAGATTTGGACAAGAATGACAAACATCACTCTACATGATTATTAGTAGATCAAAAATTCATTTGCAAAATCCCTCCAAATTGAGACTCACTCATTAATGCTATTGATTAGTAATAAAACTCACCATAAGGTAAAGCAACCTTTAAACTCGTACTTACTTGAAAAAGAAAAGGAGTATTTTAAATAATGACATAGGACATTTATATTTCTTGAAAATGTGAAAAGGTTAATACAGACAAAGTACAATATAACAGAATCAATTTTATTTTATAAAAGAAATGTTCTTTTAACAAATAAAAACGTAATGCCAAAGGTGCCCTACCTCCTTCGATTTTCTGGTTACCGTTGCAATAATCTTTTCTGATTCAGATGGGAATACAATAGACCATAAATCCCGGAAATCAAAGCAGTATTCATCCACTATTTTGTGAATGCAATTACTCTTCAAGGCATGACCTCTGACAACACCATTATCAGCCTCCACTGAGTACCAGTACACATTTGAAAATTCATGTTGCAAAATGTCAATAGCTTCAGGAGTTCTTGGGTATAGGTATGCATGTTGGTCTATGTCTATAATTAGATGCAGACGCTGTTCAGTTGAATCAGTATAAGGCAGAGGAATAACTTGAGCAATGGTATGGGCAAGTCTCAAAGAATTGAGTTCCTTCCCAGTGTATGCATCAATAAAAGAAAGAACGGCCGGTGCAGCCAAACCTGGTCCACATCGCCCAACTACAAGGATAGATGGATTCTCATCCAAGGCATGATGATGTGGAACCTGCCACTGATAAATGTTAAGCCCAACGGGATGTTCACACACTTCTGTTTTACGTAGTGTATGAAGTAGAATAGACCAAACTATACGTCCATCTCCAGTGTGCAAAGCAAAAACCTTTCTAGCCCTTGTAAGTACTATAAGCAACTTACGAAAACCATTATGATCACGAGTCATTTTGCTTTTCTCAGAACTCCTTAACCTCAGTGCTTGAATTGCTACTACATCCTCAGGGCTTGCAATCATTAAAGTTCCTTTGAGCTTCAGCACATGTCCCTTTCAATAATAAATCAAAACATAAAAAACTACCATTAAAAAAATAGTTAATGATATCCAGATAAAAACATCAATCTATAATAAATGGATACAAAATAGATAAAACTATCAGGAAAGTTGCACATGTCAGCATTATGTTGACTTTTCCCTCTCCAAATGGTATTTTGGTTACCCCTGTGAATGATGGTCATTTTTTAATTGATGAGTTGGGGGCTTTTTCTAATAAAAAAATATAAAAATAGTACATACAGAATTAGTGACCAGTTCACACTGGTATAAGTTCAAGTCAATTACATCATTCAATAATTTTTTATTGGATAAATCTAAATCAAAACTTGCTATTGGATTGAAAGTTTTAATCATATAGATCATATCAAAAAATCCTAAAATAATCCAAAATCATATAATACCTCATTTATATATGTCAAGGTGTTGCCATTGCTTATATTCTTGCTGTTGCTTAACTTTTATATGTTTTGACACAAAACAGTAATATACAATTATCTTTCAATGTTGGATCAGTTAAATGATGTTAGAGTGCTAAGTCTTACACCAGTGTAAACCAGTGTGTGTGTGTGTCCTGATTAAAAAGATCAAAGGCATACCTTAAGCCATTCAAAGAGGTTCTGTTCAACTTTTGCCACTGATACACCTTCCTTTTCCACAGGTAGTTCAGACGTTGTGACATCTACAACTGATGCAAGGCCATCCTCTCTACTCCAGACAATTTCTCCTTGTTGTACTAATAAGAGCGAATGATCTTCCATTACCATCAATGCTCTAAAACCATAAGATCTATCTGTCCTCACATAATTGTTTATAAAAATCTTTTCAATGTTCCCTCTTTGATGGTCTATTATTATACTTTCCTTGAGTAACTCACCATTCCGATCATTAATATCTTTTACAAAGAGGCGAATATTACTGCCTTCATGTTGAATAAATGCAAAAGCATGTTGACCCTCTGAAATTGACAGAGCATCACTAACAGCTGCTGCATTATTAATTTTGTCCACCAGCACCAAGTCGTCTTCATTTGTCACTTTAACTGTAAGAAGATGGGAATCAATACGCAATGCAAACAACTCAGGAAGCCTTGATGGCAATATTACTGCCTGTCCAGATGAATCCTTGATGAGGTCTGAAATGGGCTTTTGTTTGTAACTAATCTCTCCATTCTTGATGTTTATGGTCAATATCTTAGACCTCATCTTATCCAATACCACAAATTTATCACCTGAGACTGATAATAATTCCCCAAAAGTATCACAGGGAAGTATTGTATGATCATTCTTGAGCAATTCTCCAGTATCAGCATTCAATCCATACACATAGAACTTTGAAGAGCCAACAAAACCAGCTACATAGATCTTGTCAGTAGACTGAATAATACGGCTAACCTCAATGCTGCAAATACGATGAAGATAACAATGTTAACGGCAAGTCAAACTTTAAAAAAAACATCTTGCTCAGTAAACTCTGAGTCTGTCATACCTTTCACCCGCGAAATCTTTCCTCCAGAGAACTTCACCATCTATGCCAGAAACAGCATAGAGACAGCCTTTACCAAAAACAAGGATCAAATCATCCTTGTCAGCTTTCAGGTTTTTCTGCAAATAAAATAAAAAAAAAAAACAGAACTTAATTCCATGCGTAAGAAAATCACTCATGCACTCTCGGGTTCAGCTACAAGCCTACACTTCAATAAACCAATACCAAGGGCAGGTTTACAAAAAGAGCTGCTGAATGCAGGCTCGTTATAGTGATCACAAAAAATACTGAAGGTGAAAATTGGGTACATGAGGAATGTTTACAGGGTAAGTGGCACAAGTCTGAACAATTTTGTTGGCTAAATTACTTAAATGTTAAATGACCATTCTGTTGAAAATAAAAGTAACTTAGTTTTAGGCGTTTAACATACAACAACAGTATTTTACCAATAGGTGGAATCATCAATCTAAAACAACACCATCCTGATCTAGTGTTCAGCCAAAAACCAGAAAACCAGTGTTCACATGTGCAGAGCAAGAAAAAAATACTGAGTAGATGTGTTCGCATTAGCGTCATGCGCTTGGATAGAAACGAATGCTTGAATCTTCGAGTATAACATTAGGTCAACTTATTTGCATTAGCAACTCAATTATATTTCAAGGAGGGGTTTCTCTAATTATGTCCAAGGGAATTAGAAGTCTAACTCTTAATGTAGTACTTGTATTTCAGTCTACATGAATCCTTTCCATTGCTCTAGAGGATGTTTCGGATAAATCTACAAAAAAAATTATAGTATTTAAAATATCAAGAAAAAAAGTCATTCACTCACTGGAATGTATAATATTGACTTTGATTGCTTTGAGCCCTGAAGGGGAGTCTCCCAGACCATCTGTCCATCAGGAAGGTTCCATGCTCTCAATAAACTCCCATCCGAGGAAAGAGTTATGACATCTGAAGCATTTAAATGCATAGTTAATGAATTTGATCACCACCGATGTAAACTAAACATTTAAATAAATCTAAACACAGAAAAAAATTTACTCGGACAAGATAACAATATCTCACAAACAAAGAAAAATTAATGAAACTTGAAGCTAAGAAATCACTGTATGTGATAATGGTCAGCACGATGGTCACGCAGACATCTTTCAATTGATTTTACATCATTATTCAGAAGAAGTGGACAACAAACACAGAACATTTCTTCCATCTATGATACACATAAGCTATATTATACAACCAAAGGAGATTTGGATACTACACACTTAAAACTGGGAAAGAAGTCGAACTAAAAAGTTATCTATTAACAATAAAGCAGTTTAAACTAGGATATCTCCCCACACTTAGAGTCATGCAAACATGTTGACATGTCCAGGATCTAGATCTCCAATTCCAAGATGTTCATGTTCTACCACAGCTGATAATCATTCAATACGACTACTTTTGACCATGCATTTTATGAAGAAATATAAGTCATTATGTAAGCAGAGGACATCGGCATCCAGTTGACATCCAAACGTAGATATATTTAGAAGGGAAATAAAAATTTAAAATAGACTGAACAAGTTTGAATAAAAAGAATGGCAAAGAATCATGAACAAGGAGAATCATGGACACTAGTGCAACACTGGTCACCGTAACATACTTATGATGACATATTTTGGATGATAAAATATAATGTACAGTAAAACTGCTCTACGTTTCTGCAGTATAGTAAAGAATATATAAGTATGAAGCAATGCTCTACACAGTCAAAGGTTAAAGCACAATACATTTTCCCAGGGCAATGTCAAGTCCATCAACAACATCGTCGGTCCCAAGAACATGCCTCCAAACTGCAAACAAAACAGAGTTCAGCATTTCTGATTCTAAACAAAGAAAACAAAATAGTTAAGCAAGCAACGGTCATTGCTTGGGAAGGCTTGATTTACTTTTAAACCAGTTCAACTTCATCCATTTGATTGGAGCATAATCGCAGACAATATGATATAACAAATAATTTAATGGAGTCAGCATAAGCAGTTAAACAAAACCAACTTACAAATTTCTCCATGACGAAGGTCGAGTGAAGCTACAACGTTCTCTTCGGTGGACACCAAAACACGCTTCCGGCCAGTCTTTTGAGTGTGGAACAAAGCGTGCTTTACTTTCCCAATGTACTGTTGGTGCCTATAATTAGTAGTCAAACATATTCAGTGGTCACTAACATTTAAATTGCACAAGAGAAAAATTAGCAATTAGAAAAGGAAATCTCTTTATCCAGTATAATAATCGATCAACAACGCAATTAAACGCGTAGGTGAAATTAGATCGAAGTGTTCGGGCGATAATTACAAATGGAGAAAGAGAACGTATTGAATAGGAGGAGTGGAACAAAAACCAATCGAATAATCGCAAGGGTTTAAGAGAGCATTCAGTGAATACGTGAATAAATAAGAGTCGTTGAACTCACCAATCCATGAGACCAACTTGATCTTCGAAAAGCGAATAACCGATATTAGTTGATGAGAGAAAGAGGAAAAGGAGGAGAAAAACCCTAATCGCCATAGCCATGGCGATTCAGCCACGAGCACGGATCTGAAGAGTGGTAGTGTTTCGTATCTGCGTTGCTCACAGTCCAGGACTATGTCTACCAAAGATATAAGCCGACTTCTCGCGCAAACCAAAACTTCCAACGTTTTAACAAGAACCAAAAAGAGAACAATGGACGAAAATATTTAGGAAAATAATTTATATTTGAAAATAATGGACGAAAAACTAGAAAATAATATTTGGAATTTATCTTGATTTTAATTGTTTGATATACTTAGCTAATTTAATTATTTAAAATTTTACTATTAAATGTTTCAATTTATATTTTTTAATTATATAATATCATTAATTGAAAATTGAACATGTATCGGAGATCACAAATATCACAAATATATATATATATATAAATGTGTGCAAACTTCATCTTATAAACTGCTTAATATCAAGTTAGGTTTAAAAATCAAAGTTATCAAGAGTATATCTTAATGAGAATTTGTTGAATTTATTAGGTCATCTGTTATTGGACAACTATCGAACTACCTATGTTATATAGTCCTACGCATACATGTTTCAGCGTGAGAAAGGTGTGTTAAGAATCTCACATCATCTAAAGTTAAGAACATTTTTTTTATCGACAATAAAAAATGAATAAATATGAACCACTTTATGGGTGATTCAACCTTATACATCTCACTAGACTTACTTCCTTGTTTGTCTATACAGAACTCTCCTAGTTACCCCAGAGGAAGAGATGGCAAACAATCATACAACTTAAATGAATACATTATGAGATTATCCTCATACAAATCAAGGGATCTATGCACCAATCAGAAAATGAAAAATGCGCAGACTTACTTAATGTAACCAAGTACATCTGTTACTATCTTTTAAAAAATATTGTCACGTTTCTATGCTTCCAAAACTCGTTGACTACTGCGATCCAAATAACTCCCCAAACATCATTCACCGAAGCAGGCGCATTACTCATCCTAAACTGGAAAAAATTTAACAATAGAACGTTGTGAAACATGTTCTACACGCTCAGTCATATACAACAATGGTTCCACAATAACCAAACAACTATGCACTAAAAGAACAAATGGGTACTAGTCTTCTTCTCGATCCCACAAAGAATACACGTGGAACTTGCAAATGTGATCCCACACCTTTCGAGGTTAACCTTAGTGACTAACTTGTTTTCCAACAATATAAGTAAATGTAAACTTTACCTTGTAAATTAATTTCAAAATTCATAAATTACTAAAACAAACAACATACATTAAAAATAATAAGAATCCGAGTTAAAAATGTATACTTCAAAAAAGTTATACTCTTATCCTATATTCACATCTTCAGAAATTGTGTGTTTAAATTATTACGAGTTATTAGTTTATAGGAGAAAATATAATTAGTAAAAAATAGATTATGCTATCTGAACTAATAACATAAATATCAAAACTAATTAAACATATTATGTGTAGTTAGTTTGAGGACTCCTCCTTCAATATATTTTTTAAATGATCATAGGAATTAACAAAATTAATATATATTTTCTCTTACATAAACTCTTTCTAGAAAAATGAGAATTAATATCAATATTTTTCATCTTTACAAAATATATATTTAACACTCCCTTAAAATTAGTTGGAGCTGACAAAGGAGCAAGTGAGGTCAAAGGATAAGTAATAGTGAGAGTGAGAAAAAAAAATTCAAAAGTCTCAATGGATTCTAGAAACCAAAAGTTACATGGAAAGCATCTACTAAATAGAAAAAAAATGGTCAAAAGGCTCATAGCAGTGGCTAGTTAATCATAATTTCAACAATTATTTTACATTCTAACATATTTACAAAATTTTAAGAAATTACCCAAAAATCTAATAAATTACCCAAAACTCTCTAACTACAATATTTGAGAAAGAAGTTTCATCATTTGAGTGTGTGAGAGGCTTGACGAAAATATTCGTTGTATTTGATGTTCTCCAATGTGAATTTTTTTTTTTTAGTTTTATACTCCATTTCTGCATCTTGCTATTTTTGTGTGTTTTATATGACTTTAAAAAAATGAAAGAAAATAAGTGAAAAAAACACAATAAGTAAAAACACCACAAAACATACTTCAACCAGCATAAGCAGTCACTACCACTTAAAAACGAAGAAGAAAACACAATACTTCCATCATACTTAAAAAGGTAAAAATATATTGTTGGAATTAAAATATATATATATGAAAGTTTATATATAGATACGAAGTTGGAGGAGTTAGATCTAAATTCTTTATTAGATACATAAATTATTTTAGAAAAAAATCGTTTGGTTTCTAAATTTTTTTTTAATTGATCTTGAATTTGTAATTTTTTTTAGACAAATTCTTCCTGCACCATATCAATTTTAACCTCCACCATATCAATTTTTTAAATTTCTAAAACTACCCTCCTGCACCATATCAATTTTAACCTCCACCATATCAATTTTTTAAATTTCCAAAACTACCCTCCTGCACCATATCAATTTTAACCTCCACTATATCAATTTTTTAAATTTTCAAAACTACCCTTATTCCAAATTAAAAAATCCAAAACAATAATTATAATTGAGAAATAAAAGAATACATGCTGGGAAAAAAATTCTGAACACAAAACTAAAAATACATTATGGATAAAAAATTTCAGAATTCAAAAATATGTTCCGAAAATTGAAATCCAAAATATTTCAGATAAAAGTTTCAAAAATAATTTTTTCCATTTTTGTGTAAGGTTATTTTCGTAATTTAGGAGGGGTATGTTTGTTATTACCTAGAGCTTATTCGGTGCATGCTGAAATTGATATGGTGAGGGAGAAATTGCCTTTTTTTTATTAGTTTTTCTTGATTAACAAGTCCTGATTCAAAACAAATATAAGTTAGTTGCCCAATTTGAAAAACAAAATCATTTTAAAGCATAAATAAAAAGTGTGAAATAGTTCACGAATTAACAATTTAATTAACCTAGAAAAACATTATACTCTAAAAATCACCATTATTTTGCCATGCATATTATTTTTTTATTTATTTATAGATGATTTCATACATAATCTATGCAATTAGTGAAAAAAAACATCTCTTTAATTATCTTAAGTAGTCCTTCTTTTATTTATCATATTTTCTTTTATATCTAGATTGAATTTCAATAGTTTTTAAAAAAAATGTCAACAATCTGCTCTTATATCTTAAATTAGACTTGCCCACATCCTTAGAGTTAAATATGTTCAATATTTTTCTTTTTCACTTGGGTTTCAACTCATATACTACCATCACAAATACCTCGACTATTTCAAAGCACTGTTCTTATTTACAAATTGAATCTAAATAAATATTCACAATTAATAATATTTAAAATTAACTCTACATCATATTTTTTAATTGTTGATTTTTATGTGAAATCATTATCTAAATAAACATAACGGTTGTCCTTGTGACCTTTATTTCAATTGAATCAATATTACCTGACATTAGTAAAAAAATAACACTAACTTCAAAGTAAAAAATGAATTAATGTTGTATTTAACATCCACAAAATAGAGATTAAAATAGCACAATTCACATCAATTTGCAATTGGTATTACATGCATCACCACTCAAATCCCAAACCCAGTCCACATCTTTTGCTACAAGTGAACACTGATTGGGGATCAGTATTTCAAAATTGTGACTTTTAGAAGTAAATTTTATGTAGCTTAATAATTTGGTTGTGGCAAAAGAAAATGAAAAGGAGAATCAATGTTTATGTCATATTTTTTTTTTTTTTATTGGGTGGATTCAAATTCATGTGAATATTTCTTAAGCTGACATGCAAAAACTATTTTAGTTCCTCCGACTAAATATGTAATAATAAAAAAAAGACTTTTACGTAAAAATATGTTAAAAAGTTACTTGATGCATATTTAAAAAAAAAATTCAAGTAAATATTGCAGCGATATATGCCTAAGTATACTAATAAAGGTCCTTCTAAGATGTGGTACAACACTACTCTTCATTGTAGTATGTTAATATGTAATTTTTTAAAAGAATGAATGAACAAGGTACTATTAAACTTTTGCTTTTGAAAATATACAAAAACCTTTACTCTTACATAAAGTGACATTGTATAATATCTTTTCATACTTGAAAAATTATGATTCTTAAAGTTAATGAATATTGAAAATCACAATTTATAGAAAATGACTAGATTTGGTTTATCTATAATGAATATTTTAAAAATAAAACAAAATCCATAAAAGAAGTTGAATCATATTTTTAAAAATATTTCAAACTTTTTTGCATGACGTGAAAACATTGTTTATAGTTTAGTATTAAAAAATAAATAATTAAATATAAATTTTAAAAAATATTGAGATGATGAAAAAACAATCGACAATGTTATTGACCAACCAAATTAAGTTTCATTAACATGAGTATTTAAGACCATTTATTGCTTACAACACTATACAGAACATGAATATTTGGTTTTTTTTAATGTTTTATATTCTTGTTACACTTTTGTTTATTACTTCAATGTAATGGAAATATTGATTTGCTTAGAGTTGCAAATAGTTGAAAAGCCTAACTGTTATCATTTTCTTTAAAGAATGTGTCTTTTAATGCACTGTAACTTTTTAAGTTTTAAACTTAAAGATTGAACACAAAATGTTGTAGAAATGTTTGTTTTTAATTATTATTAGGATGATCTCTGAAAAAAATAAAATAAAAGAATACACACTACAAGAAAAACGCGAATTATATACAGATTATTACATACGGATCAAAATCCGTATGTAAATATTAGCACCATAAAATAAAATTAGCAGTGAATGGGATAAGAAGCCAGGTTCCTTCAGAAACCAAATAAAATTTAACCACTACACCAAACAAATTCTTTAGTTTTATTATACTTATTATTATTAATAATACTAACAATATTAATAATACTAACAATATTAATGATACTAACAATATTAACATATGAATCACATTTAATTTATCTATAATCTACTTGAATCTAAACATAATTTATTATATTAT
>Ga0123342_1009429_pt1 | contig 11698 bp, 7 predicted proteins | sample Turbeawhitnodule_FD_89960 | JGI IMG/M metagenome (GOLD analysis project Ga0123342, IMG submission 89960) | Root nodule microbial communities of legume samples collected from Mexico - Turtle bean Mexico white nodule | ecosystem: Host-associated > Plants > Roots > Nodule | place: Mexico: Nepantla... | reverse complement strand
ATCAATCGGTTGTTTTGGTACTTAACAGTTCAACCATTCAAAACAGTTTTCAATCTTTTTCTCAAAACACCTAAGTATAAACAATCGGTTGTTTCGACAAAACAATCGGTTGTTTTAACTTAGCTTGAAAACATTTTACTTTCACAAAGATTGAGAATGCTAATGCTTTAGATTTAATCACAGGGTGGATTACAACATATAAACTACCCCAGAACAAAGCGTAAACCAGCACAACAACATCAAGCATAGCAGAGGCTTCAACATCCTTCAATGGATTTGGATTCTTCAAAACATGAACACCACTTGGTTCAACACAAACTGTTTTAGATTCAAACAAAGAGTGGATTACACATCCTTCTACCCAAAATCCACCCACACAAGCAGCAACTCCAACCTTCCATCAAACACCATGGATTTGGAGACATCAAAGCTTCAAGATCATCCTTAATCAACAAATACTTCAGGTAGTAAGGTACATTTAATGTACCTATTATTGTTGGTTGACTTGAACAACATCAGGAATTATAGTTGGGGTCAGTTATATTGGCTTCTCTGTATCGTGCGCTCGATCATGGAATAAACTTTAATCATGATAACATTGGAGGTTGCACGCTGCTTTTACATTGTTGGGCATGGAACGCCTAACTTGAATTTCTTCACAACTTCAAACATTGACTTATTAAAAAAGTTGAACAAGGCGTTGGCTTCCCTCTCGGGAAAAGACATGTTATTTTTTGTATTAATTTTTGAGACAAGAAAACAAATTTAAATTCAAGTTATCTTAGTTGTAAATTTCTTTATATTCCTTTGTTTACGTTGGGTGGACTCGGAGGATACATAGAACACATACAGGAGGAACCATTGTTCCCCAAATATGGGCCATGTTTGATGGCATTAAAGCTAGAGAGGTTGTAAACAATATCTAAACTTACATACCATTTTAACTGAAAATTTCATATTACTGATGTTTTGAACATTTATTTACTTTTTCTTTGGACTCCATATCAAGTGGATTATGTTAGGCGGTTGATCAATATTGGGGTTTCCCCAATTACACGAGCGTTAGTTCCTCTCATATGTTTCACAACGGTTGAATTTCATTAGGTTGATAGGGTTATGCATTAGTTTGGATTTTAACAGAGTATTCCAAGGGACCAATCGAACCTTGATCAACTTCACATAGAGGATATGAGAGGACAGACTGGTCGATACTAGCCACAATATCATGCCGCATGAATAGCTATGTGGAATGACTTTCATAACCCTCTAATTCAAGAAAATCAGTTTAAGGAAAATGACCATTTGCATGGCAATTCAACATACATGCAATGTTACATCAACTCTACTATCCACTACATCTCACCTATACAGTCATTGTCTGATGACGATGTAAGTTAAATTACAAAATCATTTATTATTTTTCATCGACTCATCCGAAATTAACACATATTTTCAAAATAGTATGATATGCCACATGGGACTACACAACCTCACTATCAACATCATGTCAGGTCTTCTTCTCAAGTTGAATTGTTTCAACAACAATCTTTTCTTCCACCCAACTCAATTGTTTGAATATGTGTATCAACCTCACTTGTCATTCCATCAACCACCTTTCAACTACTCAACATTTCCATCTCAACAAAAATTTATTGCTGGTCCATCAAATCCATTTGCAACCTCTACCAGGACCTCCCCATAATCTTCCTATAATCAAATGTCATTCATGCAGTATTATCGACCAACAATGCCTTCACAGGTGTCCAAAAATAAGAGAAAAAGAAGACAATAAAGTCGAAGACATTGGCGATGACATTTCACCTCCACCCCTTCCTACCATTCCAAACGAACAATAACCACAAGGACGACCAGAAGAAGACCACTCTATGGCAAAGCTTCGTCCACCCAACTCAATTGTTCGAATATATGTATCAACCTCACTTGTCATTCCATCAACCACCTTTCAACTACTCAACATTTCTATCTCAAAAAAAATTTATTGTTGGTCCATCAAATCCATTTGCAACCTCTACCAGGACCTCCCCATCATCTGCCTATAATCAAATGTCATTCATGTAGTATTATTGACCAACAATGCCTTCACAGGTGTCCAAAAATTAGAGAAAAAGAAGACAATAAAGTCGAAGACATTGTCGATGACATTTCACCTCCACCCCTTCCTACCATTCCATCCGAACAACAACCACAAGGACGACCAGAAGAAGATCACTCTATGGCAAAGCTTCTCATAGATGATAATTTTTCCTACATTTTTATTTTCTTATCATGTATAAATTTTACTTATTTATCACTTTATAAATATTGTTTAAACGATACCCTTTTTATTTATAATTGTATCAATCCTAAATGCTACTTCGCAGACATAATTTCAATTTTTTTAAAACAAAAAAATATTTTTAACTTTAACGATGTTTAAAAAGTACTAAATATTTTAAATTTATTGTACAACATATTTTTATTCCAACTTATTTAAAATATTTCATATATATTTTTAATATATCAAAACTTGATTTAAGGTAAGTTTGTTTTTTTTTTTTTTTAAAAGAAAATTTAGTTTTAATTCTTCAATTCTATATATGATTTTCTTAAATAAAACAAGATTAATTTTTTTTCATATTATCTATCTATAAAATACATTTTTCACAACATTCTTATTTAGTTCATAGTTCATGTAATTTTAAAAACTTCTAAATTATATATATATATATATATATATATATATATATATATATTTATTTTATTTTTTTTTGAAAGATTTTTTTAAATACAATAAAGTTGTCAATTTAGTATACAATTTCTAATTAATGATATACAATTCTTAATATTAAGCTAATTGTATATCATGAAATAATATATTAAATTAAATTTTGATGTGATTGCTAACAAGATCACATGTTACAATTATTTATTTTTTTAGTACTGTAGTGTTTTGGAAAAATATGAATTTTCAAATTTGAATTAATAGTTTAAGTAAATATGAGTATGTATTTAATTTTTTGAATATATTAGCAATTATTTTTCTAAGATTGAAATAACTAAAATGAAATTTTGAAATAAATATTAAAAATACAAATATCATTCATTGAGATGATAAATAAAATTGATAAATTCAAATTAAAAAGCAGACTCATTGACAAGTGCAGTATAGATAAATAAATTCATAAACTTATTATTAATAATAATAAAAATTCTATTAATTATTGAATTATTTTAATTCAATAGTTTATATAAAATTTATCAAACAAATAATTTTAAGAAAATTGAAAATTTCTCTTATTTTCAGTAGGAAAGATCAGTTAAGAATTATAAACCTCTATGAATTCCCACATGTTTATCAACAATGATGGACCAAACATAACAGAAATCAAAATCTCAGCATGAAATTAAGGTAAATATTATTAATAGTATACTAGGTAGGGTATTATTGTTTGATATGATATCATACAATTGGAAAGATGGTGATTGAATGAGTGAATGAGAACAATACTAGAAGAGAATGAAGATGTCTAAATGGCACAGGATCCTGGTTCTTGGCTGTGCAGCTGAGAACATGGCCAAGGACTAACCTGATAAGCAAATCCAGACACATCAGAACACTTCCAATTAGGAGCCCTTGATCCTGCCATACCATGCAAGTTGATAACAGACAAACAAACATCAGTGAAAGGAGAATTTTTCAGTCCATTTATCAAACCAGCTCTGTTAACCTTCACTCCCCAAACATTCCTAATTGTGATGCCTTTCACAACAGGGAGAGCATCAGGATTATACTTCTCATCTGGGTGCCCTCCTACATCACCTGCAATCTTTATTCCCTGCCTTGCATTCTCCACATACACATGAGCCACTGTGATGTTCTTGATAAACCCTCCCCTGCCTTTGTTGGTCTTGATGTGGATGCCTACTCCCATGTTGAAGAGGTTAATGTTTTCAGCAAGCACATTCTCCACCCCACCAGAGGTTTCACTGCCAACTGCAATGCCGGCAAACGGCGATGATCCGGTCAGGCGTCGGATGGTGATGCCGGAGCTGGGGCGACCGTATGCAATACCATACTCATCCCATCCACTCTTCACTGCCACAAGATCATCTCCTGTTGATATGTACGAGTCTTCTATGCACACATTTGAACTTGAATCTGCATAAATGAATTATGCAGATGATTTAGTACATAGGCCTTGTCAAAACACCTCATGGCAATCACAACATAACACTTGATAGTGTTGAATTGTTATTTCATGTACCATGAAAGCATACAAAATCATACGTGAAAGCTAAGAGCCACATAGCATTAGTGGAATCAACATTAATAGTTCCACTACTTTCCTTCCCTAACAGTTTCACTTGTTTCAATACCAACAAGTGAAACTTAACGAGATCAGTTGGTTGCATTAGGATTTGACTGTTTATTACAAGCTAAAACTAAAACTAGTTCACTATTATATGCACAAGATGTGGCTTATTTAGAGGGAATTTACCTGGATCAACTCCATCAGTATTGGGAGAGTCACGAGGAGCCAAAATTGTGACATATCGAACCACAACATTGCTGCAAAGAAGGAACAGGGTTTTGAGATTATATTTCATGAAAACATCTCTACCTCTCAAATTCCTTTCTAGTTTGTTTCAAGCAACTTGTGATGAAAAAAATGAAAATACTATAAATAAAAATACTTCTGATTCATACTTGCAATAAACTGGATGTATATTCCAGAAGGGAGAGTTCTTGAAAATCAAATTTGAAATAATAATATCTTGAGAATTTACAAATTCAACAAGGCTTGGTCTTGTATATTTAAGTGTTCTCTTCCTCCACATGTTCCACCACATATCTCCTTGTCCATCAATTGTCCCATTCTCACCTATAAAAATATTGGGTAAGGCTCCCTTAAAATTAGTTTGTCTATAAAGAGTACAAGAAAGGAAGATTGTCCCCAAAAAACAAAATTTGCAAAAAATATTCAAGATTTGATACCCACCTGTGATCACCACATCAGTAAGTCCATCTCCATGGATAAAACTGATATACCTTCCTCCAGGGAGCTCTCTCCCTCTTCCATAAGATGGTAAGGGTGCAATTAAAGGCCAATTCCTTGAATCCTAAGAGAGGAACAACATTAAAGAGTGTGCTAGGGAAGAAAAATGAGACATTTCTAAAGAAGTTTTTTTATCTATCATGTTTCCTTTGCTATCAAGAAAAAGAAAACTTGTTAGAAGGAATAATAGATGAGTTTTGATTTCCAGTGGACTTGGAGTATTCACTTCAAATCATATACTAGCAGCAAAAATATGAATTTATCACCTTAAATACACATCCCAAATGAGTTTGATAGGTGTAGTTCAATTATACAGATTTACAACATGCATCTAAAACCTGAATGTTGAAACAGTCACAAAGCTGATACATCTGGCAGGTACTTTCAGCCTGTTTATAGAAACCCTTCAAAAGCAATTTCTCCTTTCACAAATAGCAAATGCTAAGTTCTCAAATGATAGAAAAAAAACTATATACTCTAACTACAAGTAATTTTCTCTTCTCTGTCCTAACTTTACAATTACAGTATCACCATTCCACTATTTAATTCACAGCACATATTTGTTCCAACCAAGTTCATTACCATAAGCAAAAAATAAATATGAAGTTTGTATTCTGCTACCGTTCAAGTTCCACAAAAGGCAAGATGACAAACCATTTCTAACTAATAAACAATCAGGAAGAATCTCATTAGAGAATTGACTCTGTCCTAAATAATATATGAGTACTGATAACTTTGCATTAGATTAAAAAAAAACTTATCTTTTTATTGAAATGTAAATTATAATTATAAACTGATGTTTTTTCATGTAAAGTTGTCAATTTGAAAGTAACATTTTTCATAATATATATCAACAGAAAAGTATTATTCTCAGGTTTGCTGATAACATGGTCCTTTCCATTTAACATTGCAATGGACCCAAGAACATATGAATAGTACTCAAATTTAGTTTTACATCAATTTACATGATACCCCTCATTTGATTTTTATTTTTTAAATAAATAAATCATGTTTGAATTGTTCACTAAATAATCCAAGACAGACATCAGTAACGGCTATTAGCCAAGGAACCAGCTGTCCAACAAAGCCATTGTCAGTTGTGAAAGCTTTAAATATCAGGCACATGCATCTATGCAGACAAGGGACCCATCAATTTTTTTCATCCATTCAGCTTTAGGTCCACCATATTTCATATTCATGTGAATTCTTTGTTTTGGGCAACCTATTTGCTATCTAAATAATCTATATTTCCAACCTTACATAATTCAGACTAGAACATTAACATAAACACTTCCCAATTGACTGATTCATTATACATCACTGTATCAGATCCTTTATCATGTACAATGTTCCTCTCATCATTCACAAGTACATCGTATTGATCCTTCATTTGATCTTATTTTTCTCTCACAAATGGTAACTGACTTTTATGGTGTATCACATTCTGCCATTCAATTTTTGGGGTTTTCCTGAAATATGCTGGCATTTGCTGGCTTTTTGCATTGCAGGAACTATATAGTCTTTATCGCTTTGGTTTTAGTGACAAGTGGGGTCTAGAGACTCTACTTTTGAACTAGAAAAACTAAAATATACCACAAATTGTTCACACAATTTATATTAATAAATGATAATGCAATTTTTTTCTCTTTTTCATTAGTATACATGTGTTTTTGTCTGCTTCCAACATGTACACCGACATACTTAGTCTCAATAAGATAATATATCAAGTTCACACACAATAATAATAATAGTAAGAGTTTTATTTTAATTTGAAATTTAGTGTTAGATTTAAATTTTTTATATAATTTCATGGCTAAATTATTTCTAGGTTCACATTATCTCATCATGTTCATAATTCATAATTGGGTATTTCTTTGATAGACAACAAAGAAAAAAAAGACATAAAGGATTCAAATTACAATATGGAAAACAACCCACATTGTAGAAAGAGTTTAAAACTATGAAGAATTCAATCTAATTTATAACTATATATAATATATAATTAAATATACCATTTTATATTTTTATTTTATCTTTAATTTTATTTTAAAATTTTAAAAATAGTAAAGATTGTTAACTACTTAAAATAATCTCTCACATTACTACTTTATCATATAATTGCATTGTTTTTCTTCTCTTTCATGTAAATCTACAATCTCTATTACTAAATTATAAATTACAAATCAAATATAAATAATAATGATTATAATAATATTTTTATTTAAAGAAATAAAACTACAATTAATATAAATTTTAAATAATTAAAATAAGATAATATAAATAAAAAAGCTTGATTTCTGCTTGTTTAAATAAAAAATTAATTTGTAAACGAGTTACATTTTCAAATAATTTAAATGTTGTTTTATTAGCAAGGTCGAGTTTAATTGAGTTGCTTTTAAAGTAATTAATTCCACACTTATTATTAATTTTTAAAGAAATTAAAGTATTAATTATGTTAATTCTTAAAATTAAATTTTAATCAAACAGACACTTAGTGTGTTTATATTATTTTAATTTCTAAAAGAATTATTTATTAAATCAGTTCCAAAACAATAAATTACACATTAATGATTTAATAATTTAACAAAAAAGGAAAACATAGAGCAAAGTTAGACATCATTAATTTAAACAAAAAAGGAAACTTATTACCAAAAAATAAATAATCTAAAACTATATATTGTATAATATATCTAAATGATATTATAAAATGGAGGAATGCTATGAATAAATTCTGCAGTACATTTCTCTACTACATTTTTATATGTTAAAATTCGAAAATTACGAACGAATCTTTAAAACAATTTATGAAACCTACAAAAATTTATAAATTTTCAAATAAAATAATATGTTCACAAAAGTCTCCTAACTTTTATAATATCTAATAAATTTCAATCAAAGAAAAACAATATATTCAAACATGTATACAAAAAATATATTCTCAACAATTTCTTACAAAATTATTTTATATTACCTGCTTTTCATAATCTTAAAATACAATAGACATAAACTCAAATTTAAGAAAAAAAGAACCATAACCCAAACAACAAATCACATATTCCCTCAAAATTCACCAGAAAATGTAATAGAATAAAGGAAAACAAAAAATAATAATTAAGTGTTAAATTCCTCATTCATTTAAGTATTTTTAACTAGTTAAATTTCTTCTTCAAAAATTTTATCATCTTTATCATCTAATTTTACCATTAAGTGGAGTGACATGAATGTTGTTATTGCTTATGCACTCCTACATGAAAAATAAAAAGAAAATTAATTAAATTTTAAATTTTTTCATTAATTTAAATATTTTCAAAATTGAATTTTTATTAAAGAAATTATTCTATTAAAATGTCCAAAAAAAATTATATTTTCCGAGTTCTTGTCAATTGGAATGACTATCTCAAATAAAACACCACAAAATTAAATAATAAAAAATAATTCTCAAACCCTAATTATCTTTAACAAACATAATTATTGTTGTATATTTTTACATAATAGATTTTGTGTATTTTACATAATTGATTTGATTTTTATTTTAATATTTAATTTATAAAATAAAATGTTATCATTTTTACGAAGATAATTAAGATTATACAAATCCATCTTATTTTACACAGTATATTATTTGAGACAGCAAAACCAAACGTAGAAATTCCATTAAAAATACAAAAATTTTAACAGTAGAAATTCAATTAAAAATACCAAAACCAAATAAAATTCAAACCAAAACCAACTAAAATTCAGACGTAGAAATCCCATTAACAGTAGAAATTCAATTAAAAAAACAAAAATTTAAACTTTTAATAAAATAATTTTTTTAACAAAAAAATCAATTAAAAATACTTAAATTTATAAAAAAAAATTAAAACTTAACTAAACAGCTTTCTTATTTTTGATGCGAAGAGAAATAAGCAATATCAATACAAAATAACCATCATTAAACTCCAATTTACAGTAAAATCAAAGCATAAAAATTTAATAAAAAAGTATAAATTTTTTGGATATTTTATAAAACTTAATTCTTAATAAAAAATTTAACTGAAAAGAGTTAAATTTAAATTTAACAAAACTTAAAAAATTGAATTAAGAATTTATTTTTGAGAAGATGAACATTGAAAGAAACGAGTTAACCTTACCTGTTGGGCTTTGATAACGGCACCGGCAGCCAGATAAAGCGTCATGTGACTGGTGAGGTTGAAGCTCTCCGTCACGTACACTCCCTGAGGCACGTACAGCACCGTGCCTCCGGGCCTTTTCAGGTGCTCAATGCGGTACACAGCCTCTCTGAACGCTTTCGTGTTCAGAGTGCGGCCGTCGCCAACACCTCCATAGTCAGTTATGGAGATTCTGTCGGTGCGATTTTTGAACGGCACTATGTTGGAACATGTTGGAGTTGAATAGATTGCAGAGACAGAAGAAGAAGAAGAAGAAGAGAAGAAAAGAAGGATAGTGAGTGTGAGAAAAGGTGAGAGAAGCATCTTTGTTTTGATGACAGTTTGCTCATACAAAGAGTGATGGCATTTATAAGGATGTGCTGCTTTTTGTGCGGTGTCAGAGAGAGAGAAAAGAATCTCTGTGTTGCTTTGTTTATGTGCGTTTGGATCTCGAAACACTAAAATGGGGAAAGTTAAAGGTAATATATTAGAGAGGAGTATGTTAAAACGGAAAATGTTACTTTGGTATCAGTAAAGTGAAAGAACTAATTTATAATTATGATGCAGAATTATATATTTATTTAAATAACTAATATTTCTTTATATACATTTTCTCACGTACTACCAAAAATTGTGTGCGTGTCTTTTTAATTATTTTTTTATATAATATTATTATACTATAAATTTATAATAATTTATTAATTAATAGATGATAAATTTACAACTATAATTACAAGTTGTAATATATATTTATATATAGAAGAAAATACCAATGTGTAATATTACCATTTTGTAATAATAAATTTTTATTTAAATGAGAGACTAAATAAAGATGGATATTCAAAATTTCTTATTCATAAGAAGTAAAATTTATATTAATGAATATATTTATATTTATTAAATTATAATAATTGAATAAATTTATGTTATTTAAATAGAAAACATAAGTTAGGAGTTTTCTTAATTCAGTGTAAAACACTTCATCTATAATTTCTTAATTTTTAAAATATTTATGTAATGTATTTATGACATATTAATAATATATAATCTACAATAAAAGAAATTTAATAAATTATAATAATCTTATAAATATAGATATTTTGTTTTGTAAGAAGATTGAAATTATAATCATTAAAAGTTTATATTAATAAAAAATGTCAATATCATTATCATTATTATGTAAAATTTTAATTGGTTAAAATTGATTTAATTAATGTATCATCCTTTTAAATGTTACATTGTTTCACTAATTTAGTTTCTTCAATTATCAATAAATTATAAAATAAAGATATATGTAATATACATATATTTACAATTACATGATTGTGTAGGCTGAATGCATGCTATGCAGTGAATACAAAAGAATGGAATGGTATAAGAAAAAGACAAAAGAAGATAGATTTGTATGATAGCTGTGTTTTCATTCTCCCTTTTTATCCTTTATATTAAAAAAGTTTTGTTTTCTATTTTTTTTTTTTCAATTCAAATTTTTACTTTAGAATTTCTAGTTTTTTTTTTTAAATTAAAATTTGTCATATTTTAAAATCGGATAAAATTAGAAACAAAAATGTGTACATAATCCTCTTTGTATATTGTTAGGGTTTTTTTCAAATTCAAATTTTGAGCTTTAAATTCAAAAATTGGGTTCTGTAATTATTTTTTTTCAAATTCAAAAATTGTGTTTTCTAGTTTTTTTTTTAATTCAAATTTTTAAATTTAATTTTATCATATTTTTCATAAAGGATAAAATTAGAAAAAGAGATGTTACAGAAAAAAAAAAAGATTTTTCTTTATATATTGTTATAGATAAACATAAAGATTAAACCCTAATCAAATACTTAATTTCGAGTAAAATTATTTTATGTCATGACAATATCTTTAAATTCAAACATTTGATCTCTTAAATGGACTTAGTTGTCTTCCACAAATCAATTAATTACTTAATAAATATAGTTAAATGCTTTTCAGTAATAGTATTTATTACATCTATTATTGTATTTAATGAATAATTAAATACTTCATATTAATGTTCTTTATTATAATTATTAATGTAACACTTAATATTACTAATTTAATATGTTAAACCAAGTGTGTTCAAGCTTTGAAGAATCCAAATCCTTTGAAGGATGATGAAAGGCTAGTTGTGCTTGTTGTTGCTGAGCTGCCTTTTAGTTAGGACCTGGGGTAGATTTTATGTATTATCCACTCTTGATTGAATCCAAAACATAAGTATTCTCAATCCTTTTAAAAGAAAAGTGTTTTTCAAACTAAGTGAAAACAACCTGTTGTTTTGTCGAAACAACCGATTATTTTATACTTAGGATTTTTTAGAAAGGTTGAAAACTGTTTTTAATGGTTGACTTGCTATCAAAACCAAAACAACCGATTGATTCGTGGAAACAACCGATTGTTTGTTTTGGTACCATAACAGAAAACTGTTTTGTGCTTTGACTGAGCATTAAATGATTTTCTAACTGTTTACGCTCCAGT
>Ga0123342_1009428_pt1 | contig 11699 bp, 16 predicted proteins | sample Turbeawhitnodule_FD_89960 | JGI IMG/M metagenome (GOLD analysis project Ga0123342, IMG submission 89960) | Root nodule microbial communities of legume samples collected from Mexico - Turtle bean Mexico white nodule | ecosystem: Host-associated > Plants > Roots > Nodule | place: Mexico: Nepantla... | reverse complement strand
TGTGAGTCTTGAGTCTTCTTCTTCCTTTGCCTTATCTTGTGAGCTATGGTGAGCTTCAAGTGGCGGCATTCCATCACTTATCTTGGGTCAAGGAACCAAGTGGCGTGAAGTGTCTTCCAATTCCCAAAATCCAGCAAGTTTCTTCTATAAGTGTTCTTCTTCCTTCATGTTCTTTAAATTTCATTCGGCAGTTTTTAATTTCCTAGTCTTTCCTTTCATTTGCACCATTTAATTCTGTTTTTCCAGCTTTGTTTCTTTATTTTGGTTCGGTTCAGTAGCTTAGTTACTCAATTCTGTCCAGTTTTCAATTATTGTTCTTCATTCCTTGTGTTTTGATTCCATTTGACAATATATGGACTTCCATATGAGTCTTGGTTGGTGCTAAGTCTTGGTGAGTTCTTGAATTAGAACATTGATCTAATTCTAAAGTAAGGTGCCATTTATGACCAGCTCAAGTTGCTCCTAAGAGTGTCAAAGAATCATCTATATCTTGCTATTGGAATCACATCACTAAGTGTATAAAGTAGTTTCAGTCTTAGAAACTGTGTATACCTTGCTAGGGTTCTTAGTCCCCTATATATAGTTTGAAACTAAGGTTTACCTCTGTTCTGTTACCCGTGTCTAGGGTTCCTTGGAGAATATCCCTGCGCCGCTATTACACAATCTTAGCGTAATCTAGCACATGGAACTTCCCTTAATTGGAGTGCAACGACGAACATAATGGTCACCTGGGTACCAACTTGTGCACCAAATCTCTAGGGCCATCTGTTATGTGGGTGTCCTAGCCATGCCTGCAACTCCCCTTGGAAACCTTAACCCTAACAGACCTTAGTGCTTCCAAGGACTATTTACTCGTGTCGCGCTTGAATGCGCTATACACACCACCTGCATGGATCCCTCGTGTCTTAGGGCTTCCTCCCATCATTGATGTTTAACTGGTAACTAGTGTAATTCTGGGGCCCACCTTACGTGGCCCATTATAGTTGTTCTGACCACCGACGTCTGATCTCTCCCTCTGTTGGTGAGGTCTGATGTCGATCCCTAACGTCGATGTTCGAGGACTGGTCGGTACACAAGCCCCCCAGTCTCGAGTTGTAACTTGTTTCAGCGAAGAGACTAAGTGATCGCCCTAGGCGACCTACGTGGCACTGGGTGACAGGATGTGAACAATACACCGAAGTGACGTCTCACCATACTTTTTAAATCAGCGTACACATGGCAAGATCAACGACTATCACTTGTTGGCGCTTGCGCTTCTTCGTATACTGTTTAAACCTTTAAACCCTTACGCTCTCTTCACTGTTTTATTACTTTCACTTAAGCAAATCATTTCCTAAGCATTTCTCTCGTTCGAAACGCTCTCTCTTCCTCTTTCAAAACTCATACCTTCAAACCCTACTTGATCAAAGGTATGATCTTTACTCATTGTTTGCTCTTGCTTTATGATTTCGCTGCTCATAACATGCTATAACTGTTTTGGGACTGTTTATGTTTTCCACTCTTTAGGTTTTCTGCACTTTATGTTTTCTCTGTTCTTCGTTCTCAAGTCTCTGTCTTTCTGGCTTTACTGAGTTACGTCATCTCCTTCTTCTGAACCTTCGCTTTCTTCCTTTCTCTTATTCCTTTTTAGCTTTCTTCGAGATGGCCAAAACCAAAACAACATCGAACCCTCCTTCTTCTGTTGACTACAAAGCCCTCTATCGATGGGCTTTTGAGGCCCTTCTGGCTAAGACTTCCCACAAGGAAATAGACACATACAAACAGGGCGAATCCCACGACAAATTCCAAGTCTTTGGGATGGAACTCAACGTATACCTAAAGGTCCTACCTTGCAGGAAAGGTGTCCCCGTATGAGCTGATGATCACGCGGATCTTCACGGGCCTTTCTTCTTCATGTACACTACCATTTTCAAGCGGCTCAGAGTCCATCTTCCCTTCTCGTGGTTAGAACGTTCTCTCCTCACAGAGATCAACGTGGCCCTTGCCCAGCTGCACCCTAACAGTTGGGCCTTTGTGCGGGCCTTTGCAATCCTCTACAACCATCTTGGCCACCCGCCCTCTGTGGACATCTTCCTCTACTTCTTTGAGGCGAAGAATCCGGGGAAGAAGCTATGGTTAAGCATCAACGGAGTGGCAGGGAGAGTCCTCCTGACTCTCTTTCAGCAATCTTATAAGGGCTTCAAGAAGAAGTCCTTGAAGATATGTTGCAACATCCACGACCCCACCCTACTAGATGACTTCCCGCTTTACTAAGTGGAGAAACTGGGAGTCAAGAAACCTAGAAGCCTTGAGGACTTGACTCCTCCTAATCGTGAGATGTGCCAGCTTCTCTCGAGCTTGAGAGTGGTGTTTGACACTGCTGAGCTGATCAAGCTCGAGTTTTGCGCCAAGGCTCTCAAGAGCTATATTGGTACCTTTCATATTTCTGCTTCACATTTGCTGCCAATTGCATGTTGTTTAGTTTCTTAACCTTTGTTGCTTCTATGTAGACGTGACCCTTAACGAGGAGAAGAAGAAGAAACTGGTCGAGTTGCTTGCCAAGCGCAGGGTTGCTACCGGCGTGGGTACTTCAACCCCTACAAACCCTCCTCCTCTTGCTACCTCTGCTCCAAACTCATCTGTACCAACCCCCGTTGACAGTAGCCTAAAGGGGGTGGTGGTGGCTATTGGCACAGAAGACGAGGACACCTCCTCGGGCCCTGTCTTCAAGAGACAAAGGGTGGATGATGTCGTGGTGCCATCGCACTCCGCTTCTGATGGCCATGCTCCATCCTTTAGGGACCACCCTCCCAACGCCTCCTTTCCTCTCCTCGTGATCTCATCATACACGAAGGTAGGGGGAGAACGCTCCTGAAGGTGGCCAAGTGCCTCCTGCCGCCGATCTTCCAACCATCCTCCAACAAACTCTTAGGTGTTTCCAGAATAAGGAGGTGGTAGATAGCTTGGGTGAGGACCTTCTCCAGGACCGTGTGGCACAATGCTTTGGGGAGTTCCTTATCGCGTCCAACCTCGCTCTGAGTAAGGCACGAGACTCATAGGCTGAGACAATAAAACTAAGGGAAGAACTAGCTCTCCAGGCCAAGGTCTCCTCCAATCGCGAAGCTGCCTTGAACCAGGAGTTGTCAAGCCTTCAACAATCCGTGAAGGAAACCAAGAGGCTTCTCTTCGAGAAGTCTCAGGAGGCCCTTCAATCTGAGTTGAAGATCCTACCTCTCCGTAACAAAGTGATTGATCTGGAAGAGAAGGTAGAGGAGGCGCAGGCCAAGATGGCCAAGCTGGAGGAGAGGGCCACCCAGCGCGAGATCCAACTGGGCTAGGTGGAGGGGGAGCTTGCCCAGAAGATCGAATTCTTCAAGTAAACAGAAGAAGAGCTCACCAACGACATCGTCGATGCTTATGGCGCAGGGTTTCAAGATGCCATGGTTCAGGTTTCCTACGCGCATCCTGAGATGGATCTTTCCCCATTCGTGGAGACGAAGTGGGTCGTTGATGGGCAGCTCGTGCCCAGGGAGTAGCTTCTTTTGTATTGTAACTTAACCCTTTGATGAACAATTTGTATCTTGTACATATATATTTATGAACATCTGCCTTTCTTTAATATGCTCTGTCTTGGTTGTTGGCTACTTTACTTGTATTAAGTTTGACTAACAACGCCCTTGGACATAGATTTACCTTTTAGGTAGCGCGCTTAAACGGCCTCACCTTTGTCGCACAAGGATAAGGACAATCCTCACTCGCTGTTCTGATCTTCGTCTTGCAAGATAAGGGAAAGGTCTTCCTGATGATTCTATCCTTGCCTTTAAGGATGACGAAGATGTCTTACTAGTGATACTGGTGAACCAGACTGTCCTCTACCTTGACTTACAAACAAGGGAGAGGTTGGCTTTCTGACCTCGACCTTGCTTTAGGTGGGCAAGAAAGGATTTAACTGTTGAACCATGTTGTTTGACCTTGGTGTCCTTACTCAAGAGGGAGGCGTTTTCTGCGAACCATCCTCTCCCACCTTTGAGATCTCTAACCCAGGTGAACGGTTCTTAACTGACCTCGTCCTCACTCGTGGGGCAAGGGAGGACTTACTGGAAAACCATATTGCTCATCCTTGGTGTTCTCACTCAAGGGGGAGATGTTATCTATGAGTCATCTTCTCCCAACCTCGAGGCTTCTAACCCAAGTGAACGATTCATAACTGACCTCATCCTTGTTGTACGAAGTCAAGGGACAGGCCTTAATATCTAACCACAACCTTGCTGTGTGAAGTCAAAGGACAGGTTTTTAATAACTGACCTCATCCTTGCTATACAAAGTCAAGGGACAGGTCTTAAGAACTAATCGCAACCTTATTGTATGAAGTCAAGGGACAAGTTTTTAATAACTAATCGCAACCTTGTTGTATGAAGTCAAGGGACAGGTTTAACTAATGAACCATATTGTTCGTCCTTGGTGTTCTCACTCAAGGGGGGAGGTGTTCTCTGCGAGCCATCTTATCCCCATCTTGAGACTTCTAACCCCAAATGAACGGTTCGTAACTGCACTGTACAAAAATGCTTGGAGATATATTCTTTTCACTGGAATAATTAAAATTTTATTGGGTGACCTCGTTAAAAAACCCTTATAAGCGAAAAAGAGTGTCCCCTAAATTGTGTACAATGCAAACAACTTAACTGAAATAAAAATTAAGGTTGGTCGCGTTCCACGTACGAGGGATCACTCCACCTTCTAATGTATCGAGCCTATATGCTCAATTCCCAAGGGCCTCTATCACTCTAAAAGGACCAGTCCACTTGGGGGACAACTTGTTCTCTAGCTGGTATGGGTGGGCCTTTCGCATCACTAGGTCGGCGACCTGAAACTGTCGAGGTCTCAGCTTGGAGTTGTACTTGTACTCCACCCTTCTCTTCAAGGCTTCAACCTTGATCCTTGCTTCCTGCCTTACTTCGTCCAGTAGGTCCAGGTTCACCTTTCTCTCTTCATTGGACTCTTCGACCACGAAGTTCTGGAAGCGTGGCGAGTTCTCCTGGATTTCTACTGGAATCATTGCGTCCGATCCGTACACCAAGCTAAAGGGTGTTTCTCTAGTTGGGGACTGGGGAGTAGTGTGGTAAGCCCACACGATTCTAGGAACTTATTATGCGCAGGTCCCTTTGGCTTTGTCTAGCCTTCTCTTCAAACCTCTGAGCAGAACTCGGTTGGCAGACTCGACCTACCCGTTCGTCTGGGGGTGTTCGACCGATGCGAACACCTGTTTTATTCCCAACTCCATACATAGTTTGTCCAACTGTTGGCTCGCAAACTGGGTACCATTATCAGACACCAACCGTTTTGGGATTCCAAAGTGGCACACTATGTTCTTCCATACAAAGTGTTGGATCTTATGGGTTGTGATATGCACTACTGGCTTAGCCTCTATCCACTTTGTGAAGTATTCTATGGCTACCACGAGGTACTTCATCTACCGCACTGCTAAAGGGAAAGGCCCCAGAATGTCGATCCCCCAAGTATGAAACGGTCATGGGCTATAGATCGACCTAAGTTCTTCTGGAGGCGCCTTGTGCCAGACAGCGTGTTGTTGGCACTGCTTGCACCGCTGTGCATACCCCGTGCAATCTCCTCTCAAGGTTGGCCAATAATATCCTGCACGAATGGCCTTTGATGAGAGAGATCGGTCGCCGATGTGGCTTCCGCATATTCCTTCATAAAGTTCTGCCATAATGTGTGTGCATTATTCACCACTTACACACACCAAGATAGGGTGGGTGAACCCATGCCTGAACAACTTTCCATCGATCAAGGTGTAATACTTGCTCGAATTTTTCTTGATTTTTCTTGCCTTCGTAGGTTCTAGCGGGAGTACCCCATCAACCAAGTAGCGTTGGTAGGGTGTCATCCAAGTTTCTCCTGTTTCCACTAGGCAAACCTGCGACGACCTTTCCCCAGCAATTGGGTACACGCCTATTCTGGGTGTTTTAACGTCTCCTTTGTCAACAACCGATAACTCCTCCTCACCCCTTCCGAAGTGTCGATCTGCTGGACTTCTGTCGTATTATTCGTGGCAGTTCGAGGTGTCCTCAGGGTCTCCTAAATGACGGTCCTCTGTCTCCCCCCCCCCCTTTCCCGAACTAGCGAGCTTTGCTAGCAAGTCAGCTCGGGCATTCTGTTCTCTAGGTACGTGGACTAACTTGAACACCTCAAACGTCTCCCTCAAAACCTGGACGTACTCCAGATATGCGTCCATCTGAGGGTCTTTGGCCTGGTATTCTCCTGTGACTTGCCCTGTGACTAACAAGGAGTCACTCTTCGCTAACAAACCTTTCACACCCATCTCCTTAGCCAACAACATTCCAGCGATCAGGGCCTCATACTCTGTCTGGTTGTTAATGGCCTTGAAAGCGAACCGCAGGGCCTGCTCAATTAGCAGCCCATCTGGCCCTTCCAAGATAACACCAGCCCTGCTACCCTATTGGTTGGAGGAACCGTCTACAGAGAGTACCCATTTGAAACCTGTTCCTTCTTGGTGTGTGGCTGTCGAGGAGAGCTCTACCACGAAGTCAGCATAAAGCTGACCTTTAATAAGGTCTTTGGGCTCATACTGCACATCGAACTCTGATAGCTCTACTGCCCATCGTACCATCCTTCCTGCCACATCCGGTTTCTGTAAGACCTTGCGAATGGGAAGGTTTGTCATCACTATTACGGTGCAGCTCTAGAAGTAGTGGTGAAGTCTTCGCGCTGAGAACACTACTGTCAGGGCTGCTTTTTCTATGGCCTGGTATCTTACCTCTGGCCCCTGCAACACTTTGCTGACAAAGTAAATTGGCTTCTGCACCTGGTCCTGCTCTTGCACCAAGACCAAACTGATCACCCTTTCTGTAACCGCGAAGTATAGACGAAGTGGAGTACCCAGTTGTGGCTTGCACAACACTAGTGGACTGGCCAGGTACTCCTTCAGCTTTAAGAATGCCTCTTCGCATTCTCTGGTCCATACAAACCTGCTATTTCTCTTCAGGCACTGGAAATAAGGATGCCCCATATCTCCTCATGCGCCCTGTCAACTGCTGCACCTCCTTAATTGAGACTGGGCTCCTCATTGCTATTATCGCAGCGCACTTCTCAGGATTCGCCTCTATCCCACGTTCAGTGAGTAGGAACCCCAAGAACTTGCCTGCCTCTACCCCGAACACACACTTCTCTGGGTTCAGCTTTAATATGTACTTGGCTATTGTGGTGAATAGCTTTTCTAGGTCTGCTACATGTTGCTCCCTCTGCTGGGAGGTGACCACCATGTCATCCACATATGCTTGGACATTCCACCCTAACATGGGCACTAACACTCTGTCCATCAGCCTTTGATAAGTCGCCCTTGCATTCTTAAGCCCAAAGGGCATCACCTTATAACAATAACAAGACAGTTCTGTCATGAACGTTGTCTTGCACTTGTCCCTGGGGTGCATCATGATCTGGTTGTAACCAGAAAAGGCATCCAGGAAGCTGAGTAGTCTGCAACCGGACGCACTGCCCACCAAAGCGTCAATGTTGGACAACGGGTAGGAGTCTTTCGGACATGCCTTGTTGAGGTCTATGAAGTCAACGCACATCCTCCATTTCCCGCTGGCCTTCTTCACTAGCACCACATTCGCCAGCCACTCAGGGTACTGAATCTCCCTGATATGGCCAACCCTTAGTAGTTTCTCTGTCTCTTCTTTGACGACCTGACGCCTCTCGTCGTTGAACTTTCTTCTTCTCTAGCGAACAGTTCGGACCTGGGGGTTCATGGTGAGACGATGACACAAGAAGTCAGGATCTGTGTCAGGCATGTTTGAGGAAGACCATGCAAAAGCATCAAGGTGTCGCGCTATGACTTCGGCGATCTGATCATGTGTCTCTTGGCCTAAGGATTTGTCAAGCTTGAACATCTTCCCACCGATCTCTCTCTCTAACACATCTTCATTAGGTTCGGGTCGTCTCTCTCGGGCGATCTCTGCGCGGGTGACCCCCTATTCTCTCGGAGGCTGGGTGGTAACAACGTACACCCCTCTCTTGGTCTTGACGCTATTCTCGTAACACTTCTTAGCCTCTTTCTTATCAGACTTGATGGTGATCACCATACCCTCGAGGGAAGGCAGCTTCATCTTCATGTGCCTCATAGAGGCCACCGCTCCAATCCTGTTCAAAGCAGGTATGCCCAAAAGTATATTATAGGCTGACGGAGCGTTAACAACGTGGTACCTAATGTTTGCAGCACGCTAAGCAGTTGCTTATGGGGTGGTCATATGCTTGGTGAAATTCGCACCAAGTGTTCTTGTTGGGATCCATCTTTTTGTCTGTCTTCAGGGGCATCTTCAATCTTGTCGCTATGTTAGGAATAACGATCAACTCCTTGAGTTTTATGCGAAAATTGTGCTTGGGGGGCGGGTATCTCCGCGCACGTGCTCTAGTCTGGGGCTTCTCGTAGGGTTGTTGCTTCCCCGAGCCTTTCTTCTCTGTTGTCGCCTCGTGTACCCTCATAGGTTAAGGTTAATCTGTTGCTCGAGGTCGGACAGGACCGACGAAGCAACGCTTCTCTGTGACTCGATCCTCCGCGGTGATGTGCGCCGAAGCCCGACGCCTGATCTCGCAGAACATCTTTGGGTAGAACCTGAGCAGTGATTCACTGAAGAGCCCTGGTAGCATTCCCTTGGTGAAAGCATGCACCGTCATGGCCTCATCTGTGGGTTTTAGCCTCACCACCTGGACTCCAAACTTGTTCAAGAACTCTTTCAAAGACTCTCCTTGGTACTGCTTTATGTCAAAGACACCATAAGAGATTCGAGGGGGAGCCTTGTTAATAAGGTATTGTTCTCTGAACAACGTCGCAAACTGGTCGAAGGTAGTGATGTGGTTGTCAGGGAGACTGACAAACCATTCCACGTCGCGCCTGCCAACATGCTCATTAGCAGCTTGCAGTACACAACATCAGATCCTCATGTGAGCATCATTTGAGTGTGGAACGCTGTAAGGTGAGCCTCCAAGTCCTCTACACCCGTGAAGGTGACTTTCGGGCCCAGAGACGTGGTTGGTAACGCAATATCCATAATCGCCTGAGAGAACGGCATGGGGCGTGCCCTAGGTGGTAAGGGTGGGGCACGCTCATCCACCGCACGCTCCCCTGCTTATTGCAAATCCATGCGCAGTTCCTCATTGGTTTTGCGCAACTCTTCGTTGTCTGCCTGTGATGCGGCAATCTCAACCCTAGACGCAGCTACCGCCTCTTGGAGGGCGCGCATGGTCTCCATGAGTTGTTGCATGGTGACGTTATCCCCTCTAGAGGGAGCAACACCCAGGGGTGCAACAGATCCTTGCCTCGTACTCCTCATATCATTGGTAAACTCTTCTATCACGATTGTGAATGGGACCTTGTTTTATTGGGCCCCACGGTGAACGCCAAATGTTCTTGCCGGTTGACTCAAACGGCAGCCTCTGGCCCTCCTATCTCCACCTGAGAATCGAATTTCCTTGGTTGAAGAATCTCTCACCCGTAAAGACAAAGGGCGCCTTGACGGCCGTTTGCACTCCGACGCTCAAGTCAGTATTAGGGCAAAGAAACACTAAGTGTATAAAGTAGTTTCAGTCTTAGAAACTGTGTACCTTGCCAGGGTTCTTAGTCCCCTTTATATAGGTGAAACTAGGGTTTACCTCTGTTCTGTTACTCGTGTCTTGGGTTCCTTGGAGAATGTCCCTGCGCCGCTATTACATAATCTTAGCGTAATCTGGCACATGGAACTTCCCTTAACTGGAGTACAACGAGTAACAAAATGGCCGCCTAGGTACCAACTTGTGCACCAAATCTCTGGGGTCATCTGTTCTGTGGGTGCCTTAAGTATTCACGTGCCATGTATGCAGCTTCCCTTAGAAACCCTAACCCTAACGGGCCTTAGCGCTTCCAAAGACTATTTACTCGTGTCGCACCTGAATGCGCTATACACAACATCTGCATGGATCCCTCGTGTCTTAGGGCTTCCTCCCATCACTGATGTTTAATTGGTAACTAGTGTAATTTTGGGACCCACCTTACGTGGCCCACTATAGTTGTTCTGATCACCGACGTTCGATCTCTCCCTCTGTTGACGAAGTTCGATGTCGATCCTTAACGTCGATGTCCGATGACTGGTCGGTACAATTTTGATTATATGTTCTTGTAGGACATTAAAGACTAAATTCAAGATTTCTTAATAAGATTATCACATAAAATTCCCCCTTTACTTTAACTAAATAACTTTTTTATTCCTATTCAATACCTAAATGCTAAAATGTTTTTTCTCATTCAAAAAATTTTAATCATTTTTCTAATCAAATCAATAAATTAAAAAAAAAACATTATTTCTTTATCTTTATTCTCGTATTTGAACTATAATTTTTTTAACAGCCTTCATTATAATATCTACTCTTTTCCATATTTTTCTAGTTACATTACTTAATATCATACAGGTAATTATATATATATATATATATTATTTGTATTATTATTAAATATTATTACAAAAGATATTTCTCTTTAAATATATTTTTTGAAATATAGATGTAAATCAAAATAAAACACCATAAGAAAAAGATAAACTTGATTTGTTTGGAGTTTTATCACCTGCAATATTATATGCTCTCATGTTACACATCATCATCACATATTCTAAAAGAAACATAAATAAAAAGTAGTATAAATTATAGATTTTTAAAACTTCTAATATAACTTTAGATTTTAAGAAATACCATTACAAACATATGAATCATCACAATTCATTAATAATAAAAAAAAGATTTTGAAAGCAACTCAAAAATATAAAAAAAAAATCACATAAACACATAAAGTCATTGTTTCAAATACATGTATAATTAAAATTTACATATAATTTAATTAAAGCAATAAAAATTCAGCAACACAACCTTTTAATTTTTTTAAAGGCTTTTTTAAAAAAAAAATAATGAACAAAAATGACTTGTGTTTGAGCGAAAATACGACCGAGACCAGGTTTAGTTGTAGTACAATTTTCACTTGAGCGAAAATTGTCTACCACATGCCAAGCACGTCTGCCCGATAAATAAGAAAACTTAAAACTAGCTTAAAGGAAAATGAAGTAAAAGTGAACTTATTCTAAACAAATTTTTTATCAGGCAACTTTAATATACTCACTGCCATGAGCCCAAAAGTGGACTCCGATCATCAATCCAATGAATAATGAAATTAGAAATCTATATAGAAGGTAGAGAAGAAAATGAAATATTTTCTAAAGATATGGTGGTTATTTTAAAATGAAAATTGAATAATTGATTTTTCACTTTAATAATAAAATATTTAGATGTCATTATAATTATACCAGTTTTACTCTAAAGCTATTTTTTAGGTCCTTACATTCTCTCCAATAAGACAAATTTTCTTTCTCAAAAAGTGACTTACCATAAAAAAGGTTGGGATAGGTTTATCTCATGGTTTCCTTCATTTTCCACGTGGAATCTGTTAGAAAAGATGACTTTAAACTAGAGGGGGTGAATTGTTTAAAGAGGGTTTTCGCAAACTTTTCAAAACTAGAATGAATTTATCTCAGGAGCCAATTGATTCAGCAATTCAGTTAGCCAAAACAACAAGCAAAAGCTGTAGTACCAGAAAAACAATCGGTTGTTTCGTAGAAACAATCGGTTGTTTATACCAGCAAACAACAAATAAACTGAAT
>Ga0123342_1009427_pt1 | contig 11699 bp, 8 predicted proteins | sample Turbeawhitnodule_FD_89960 | JGI IMG/M metagenome (GOLD analysis project Ga0123342, IMG submission 89960) | Root nodule microbial communities of legume samples collected from Mexico - Turtle bean Mexico white nodule | ecosystem: Host-associated > Plants > Roots > Nodule | place: Mexico: Nepantla... | reverse complement strand
TTAAAAAACAATAATATATGTTATACAAAATGTAGTATAACCTTTCTTTTGGCTTGTTGAATTGGTTGTTGAGGCGCAACCTGATAACACATAAAAGAGGAAGAGTTCATGGAAAGAAAAAAACGACAGAATTGGATCCACAAATTGCAGGGCAATATGCAATAGTAGAAACAGTTAGAAGAATGATGCAGCTAGAAGTTTCCAAATGATTAAATATTACAATGGAATTGTAACAAAGGAAAAGTAATTGGGTAATAACTACAACTACCTCTTACAAATGGTAAACAATTTTTGTATAACATGTTTATTGGCATATATAGTAACTATAGGACTTTTTGAAGACGACTAGAAGTAATAGGTGTCATAAATCCTGATCAATGTAACTCACTCTATGTGTTAGTCGCTATTTATACGGGTTGAAAAGTCTTTTATATATAATACATTTTATAATTTACCTTTTTGTTGATACAAAATTATTTCTTTAGATAGAGTTAAAAAAAGAAAAATAAATATAAAATGTAAATTTGTGTATAAAATTTATTAAAATAATAATTTGTTAATTTTACATTTACTCCATGTCACATTTTTGTGTTATAGAGGGTTTGTTTATTTATACTAAAAAAATAATTAATTTTTTCATATGAACACAATTTATGTATTTTTTTAATTGGTGTGTTTTTTATCTTCTTGTGCATCTACGCATAAGATATGAGAAGAATTACAAGTTGTTTCTCACAAAATAGGCGAAAGCTGATTTTTTTTATTTTTTTTATTTTTTAAATAAGTTTTCTCAAAAGTTTAAAAAAAAAGTTGGTAGGAAGAATATCTGAAAAGGAAATAAAACACGCGGTTTGGTGTTGCGATTGTGATAAAAGCCCGAGACCGGGTGGATTTAACTTTGGGTGCATTAAGTTTTGTTGGGAGGTTTTAAAGGTTGATGTCTTCAGGGTTGTTTGTGATACTGAGAAAGGCGGTTGATGGCCTAGGGGGACGAATGCCTTGTTTATTTCCTTGATTCCTAAGGTTTATAACCCACAAAAGCTGAAAGATTTTAGACCAATTTCTTTGGTTGGTTGCCTATACAAAATTGTGACTGAAATTTTCTCTTTGAGGTTGAAAAATGTTTTGCACAAAGTCATTAATGGTAGGCAATTCGCTTTCTTGGAGGGAAGAGGGTTGATGGACAACGTTTTAGTGCAAAACAAGTCTTGGAAGAAGTGAAGAGGAGAAAGACAAGTTGTGTGTTTTTCAAAATTGACTATGAAAAGGCTTATGACTCGGTCATCTGGGACTTCATCTATTACATGCTAGGCAGGCTTGGTTTCTGCAGAAAATGGATTGAATGGGTAAGAGCATGTCTCAAATGATCCTCGGTATCCGTGCTAGTAAATGGGAGTCCTACTCAAGAGTTTAAACTGCGGAAGGGGTTGAGACAAGGACACCCTCTAACTCCTTTTCTTTTCCTAATCGTGGCAGAAAGATTGGTTGGAGTTGTTAGGAAGGCAGTGGAGAAAGACATGCTAGAAAGCCAAGAGATCGGAGATAAGTCCATAAAGGTAAACATGCTTCATTATGCGGATGATACCTTTTTCTTTTGCAAAGCGAAAGTGGAAAGTGTGTTTGTCATCAAAGCTATCCTAATTGCTTTGAATTAGCCTCTGGTTTAAAGGTTAATTTTGAGAAGAGTAGTATTGGTGGGGTAGGAGATAATTTGCAAACGGTGCAACGTTGTGCATCTATTTTGAATTCTGCTCTGATGGAGATTCCATTTAAATATTTGGGAATGATAGTAGGGGGGATGTCAAAGAAGTAAGTTTTAGGAAGGGGTGGTGGAGAGAGTGAGAAAAATACTTGGTAGATGGAAGGGCAAGTATATCTGTATGGTTAGTAGACTTTGTCTGATAAAATCGGTCTTGTCATCTCTTCCCCTGTTTTACATGTCTCTGTACAAAATGTCGGCTATGGTGGTGAAGGAAATGGTGAAGTTTCAAAGAAATTTCTTGTGGGGTTGAGGATCGGAAGGAAGGAAAATAACATGGGCTTCGTGGACAAATGTATGTAAGTCGAAGGAAGATGGGCGATTGGGAATGTTAGAAATCAGACGGTTCAATATTTCTTTGTTAGGAAAGTGGATTTGGCGGTTGCGTTATGAGAAAAAGGGCTTGTGGAAAGAAGTGTTGGATTCAAAATATGACGGATGGAGGGAAGTTAGGAATCAAAGGAAGTGTATTTCAGACTCTCTTTGGTGGAGGGATTTGAAGGAAGGGTGGGCGCTTGAGGGGTGGAAAGGAAACTTTGAGGATAACTACTCATGGGAGATAGGGAATGGTAGGGAGATAAGGTTTTGGGAAGACAAATGGGTGGGAAATATGAATTTCAAAGAAAAATTTCCAAAGTTGCTCTCAATCTATTTTGAAAAGGAATCTCTCCTTTGACAAGCAAGGGAGAGGCAAGAAAATATAGGGTGGGAGTGGAAGATAGAATGGAGAAGGCATTTGTTTGAATGGGAAAGGGCCCAAGAATAAGATTTGTTGAGTCAGCTGGAAGAGAAGAGAGTCAACATGGAGAAAGAGGATATTTGGGTTTGGAAAGCTGACGAGACCAAAGAGTACACTGTCAAATCTGCTTACAAAATTCTTTAGGAAGAAACTCAGGAGGATGCAAGGGACACGTATGTGGGACTGTGGAAGTTAAAGGCTCAACCTTCAGCTCTCTTCACTGCCTGGAGGGTTCTGGAGGATAAGATAGCGACTAAAGCGAATCTAGTGAGAAGAGAAATTAGTATGGTTAGTGTATTTGTGGTCTGTGCGGGGAGGAAGAGGAAACTACGTCCCATCTCTTTTGCACATGCAGAGTCGTCTGGCTAGTTTGGTCTAAATGTTATGAGTGGTTGGAGGCGGCATTGACAGAGCATTGTGACCCAAAAGTGCACTTTTCAAATTTTAAGATAAGTGGGATGAGTAAAAGCGTTAATTAGATTTGGGGTTGTGTGTGGGTGACAATGACAGCTGAGTTGTGGAAACATAGGAATAAAACGATTTTCAACAGTGGTAGAGTAGATCACATTGAAATCTTTACCATGGTGCAAGTGAAGGTCTGATCTTGGGTAAACTTCAAAGTCCGCAGGGTAAGTTTTTCGTATTCCGATTGGTGTCTTTAGCCTTTAATCTGTATGAGATTTGTTAGAATAAGTTAGATGGTTTTTTTTTCTTCTGATTTCGGAGTTCTTTTATGTTTATGTATGTCTTATTAACTTATCTTGTTCGGTTTGAGCAAGGAGTTTGGTCGTATGGTTTAGATTGAGGTTGACTTGTATTAGGATTGAGGTATCCTTGAAATACCTCTTCATTTATTTTTTGCTGATAAAAAAAATGTATTATTTATTTATTTAAGTAATAATACTTGATATCAAGACAAAATCACTTACTAAAGAAATAAAAAATAATAAGAAAATAAGAGTATGTTTAATTAAATATTTTTTAGAGAAATAATAACTTGTTGATAATAATTTTGAACACAACTACGTAACAATTTTTTTAATAATAAAAATATTATATTCAGATAATTATAATAAATAAAATTTTAGAATAAAATAATGGATAAAAATGTGGAAAATATCATCCTCTAATTCTTATTGTAAAAGTAAAATATTATTGGAAAGGAGCACAAAAAATAAGAAGACATATAAGCGTTGTCTCCATTACGCGTGCACGCATGGTTATGAGTAGGAAAACATTTTGTTAACACCCTCTATCAAGTTACACACTCTTGACGCTGCAAACGTGGAAAGTGTGGGAGATGCGGCAAGGACATTGTTGTAAATGTCATGATGGTGATGTGGCTTTGTGATACAAACCAAGACAACAAGAAGATGGCCAAGGATGCACACTATGAAAGGTCGTCTCAACATTTAAGTGAAGACCTCACCAGAGGGGGAAATGGACAAAGACCAGAGCATCTCTAGTTCTTCTTGCTGGTCTACTTAAGAATAATTAGCATATGTTGTAAATAATTTAGGCTCACTTTGGGGGTCCAAATAGAAAATATAGGCTAGAATAAGGTACCTTTAGCATAATAGGGGGTGTGTGTAGCATTTTAGCTTGTTTCTAGCCCTTTTTGGAAGGCATTTTAACCTAGTTTCTATAAGGACAAGCCTAGGATGCGGGATTGACTTAATCACCCTAAGGCTGCCCATTTTTTTCCCTTTTCCCATCCTACCCCTTTAGCTTGTTCTCCAAGGCTCCTTCACCTCTAAATAGGAAGCATACCTAGTGTATTTTACAAGTTGAAATTAATAGAAGAAGAGTTACTATGCACAAATATTGTGTGAGCTTGAGTGAGTGCTATCTCCTCTCCCTTGCTCTTATCTTGATGAGAATGAAGCTCTCAAATGGCGGCCTTCCACTCATCTTGTTGGTTACCACCCATCAAGTGGCATGAACATCACTCTCATTTTCCATAAGTTTCCTTCTTCCATTCTCCTTCATTTTCACCTTCCATTCCATGTTCATTGTCTTTGTTTCCTTCATTATATTGTTTTCGGTTTTGTCTTAATCATTTGAGTTTTGCATCTATTCTCACCATATCTTGTCTTTTGATCTTTGTCTTTGTGAAATGAACATTCACATCTACTTAACCACTTGGTTAAGTTAATGTCCAGTGGAGATTTTCTTAAGGTTTTCACTCTTAAATTCCTAAAATCACAATCTAAGCAAAGTGTCACACCAAAAAATGAAAATCCTAAAATCAACTCACATCACTTTTGGGAGAGAGAAAGGGGAGAACATAGGGTTTGAAAACGGTGTGAGAAGTTGAACTTTCTCAACGCGGAGGGAGAAAGCGGTGTTGGAATTGGGAGATTGGTGGTGACACTGAGGTCGGTGGTGACGTTCAGCACCTCCAACGCTAACAGTAAGGCCTTTCGTGCGGTCGCTGTCGCTGATGATGGCGCGGAGCTGGTTGGCGTCGAAACAGATCCACACAACTCTCAAAACGCTATCGCAAACGTCAGTGTAAGGCCCATCGCCACGAGGACTGGTTACCCAACCACAAGTTCCTCCACAACACAAAACTGGTTACCCGTGTGTCTGTAAGTGGTTACTTATGTGACGTTTATGGTCACCCACTCTTTATGAAAAAAATCATTTTTTTAATAAGAACCATATATTACATCGGTTAGATGACTTAACCGATGTAATAACCCTACCAGAACTTGCTACTCAGCCATAGGTTCCTCCACAACGCAAAACTGGTTACTCGTGTGTCGTAAGTGGTTATTTATGTGACTGTTTATAGTCACCTACTCTTCATGAAAAAAAAATCATTTTTTTTAATAAGAACCATATATTACATCAGTTAGATGGGTTCACCGGTGTAATAACCCTACCAGAACTTGTTACTCAGCCACAGGTTCCTCCACAACGCAAAACTGGTTACCTGTGTGTATGTAAGTGGTTATTTATGTAAGTGTTACCAAATTTATAAACTAAATAATTGATAGTTAAAACCTTGGTTGCTAATTAGATACCAATTTAGAAACCATTTAACAATAATATAAACTAATTTAGAAACCAAAAATTTTTTAGTCTCTAAAATGGTCTCTAATTTAGTCACTATAGCAACTAATTATTTTTAGTCTCTAAAATTGGTTTCTATTTCATGTTTTTCTTGTAGTGAAAGTCTTATATTTAAAATTTGTTAATAAAAAAAATAGTATAAAGAAGAGATTTCAATAAGATACTCGTTAAAAAATTAGTCATCTTCATTAAAATATTTTGTAGCAAAACTTTGATACATTTACATACATATATAGAGAAAATAGAAAATAGATGCAAAAGAAACTTTAATTATTTTTAATCAAACCTTCTAACCACCTTCGTACTTGAATCATATTTTTTTTTTAATTTGATGAATTAAAACAATAAAATTTTAATTTTCAAAAACAGAAATGAGTTTTTTTTTATAATTAATGATATTTTAATATTTTAAAAAAATTATTTTTTTATGTGGGCTACTTTTATGCAGGACAGGCCAATGAAATGAGCATGCAATCCTTGCACGGGACGGGCCTATGCAGGGTGGGACCACATTGCCACTTACCACCGATGTAATATGTGATGGACATTTTACATCAATGAGATCTACGTCGGTGGTATAACCGATTTAATATGTCTCCCTGAACCGATGTAATATGCATTATTTGCACTAGTGCGAAGGAGAACAAGACAATATTTTATCTCTTCGTCGTAGAAAATCTATAAATAACAATTCATTTCGAATTGTTCTATGTTTCGTTTACTCACTCCGACTCTGGACACTAAGTGATATTCTGAGTGTTGAACCGTAGCTAGGTGTTTTCCCCTTCTAAAGGTTAGTCGTGTCTTCCTCTAATTCTTTGGCTTCTTCTACATCATCAGAAGAAAAAAAAACCCTTACCAATCCTAGTGAGGTTAGGGGGGAAGTTTAGGGTTTTAGTCGGGCGATCGACCTTGCTAGCTGACTGCCTCGTCGATTACGAGTGAGTTGATCCTCATGTAATCGAGCAAATCACCCATTTTCAAGGTTCATCTGTTGTGGACGAATTTATTTTTAGGATTTCCATGTTAAAATCCAATTTTCTTTAAAATGTGATTGTAGTTGATAGTTGTAGTTCTTTTGAGCGTGTTTGTCACGTTCGAGAAAATGGTCCCCAAAATTTCTTTTATGTTTATACATATATTTTCACATATTTACACATTACGATTTCTTTTTGGTGAGTTCACAATGAGGATCCTTAGAATTCTCAATGTAGCACCAACCAACTACATCCTAAATCTTGGGCGATTCTTCAAGCTTTTAGACTTATTTGTGATTTATTACGATTGAGGTCGTCCCCTCAATTTTTCCTTTTTATTATAATTTGTCTCTGGCTCATCCAATAAGTCTGGCTCATCCAATAAGTTGGCTTTCTTTATCTAGTCATCTGTGTAGAATTCTTTTTGCTCCCTTTACCTCGTCTACAAAAATATTAAGGCTGGATATTTTAAAATCTTTGTGGAATGAAATGGTATAAGCCTTAGCCAATTGCTTCCGGTAACATATCACAACACCCAATTGCATGGAAAAGACAAAAATACCCTTAAACAATAGAGTACATGTAAGAATATATTTCGGACTCCTTCTTTGAAATATGTTTTCAGATTTTTTTACAAACTTTTGTATTGCGAATTTTTTAATCTAGAAAAGGCTTTTGATTTTTGTTTCCGGAATTCTTTTACAAATTTTTGTATTGCAAATTTTTTAATCCGAAAGTGGCTTTTGATTTTTTTTTTCAGATTTTTATTTCCAAACCACAAAAGCTCTTCTAAATCTACTTTTTCTAAATGTATTATTTTTAATTTCTGAAATAAAGGATATTTTAGAATTTTAAAATTGAGGTTCAAAAATAATATTGGGTGTAGAAGAATTTGCCTAACCCTTATTTTTACGATTACATGGCTTCCCATTAAACTCTGTCCCGGTACGATTCTTGACTGAGGTCTATAAACATTTATTTCCTTTAAATAACATTCACAAACTTTTAAACATTTCCATAATCTCCTCTAGTAATTTAGTATCCTTTACAATTATACCATAAAAAATTTCATCGACAATTACCGAAACACAAGATTTTGCAAAAATGAAAAAATAAATCCTTAAATTGTTGTGACTTGAATTAAATCCAACAAATTCTGGGTAAATTCCATATCTAGCACCATTTACATTTTTATTTTCCCATCTAGCACCTTTTGTTTTTATTTCTTTATCTAACACCTTTTGATATTATTTTCCTATCTGACACTCTTTTATTTTTTATTTCCCTATCTAACATCATTTCAAAAATAAATAAAAATAATAATAAATTAAAAAAATTGATAATTTTAATTTTGAAAACATTAAAAAATAAATAATTTTAATCTTTAAAATAGTTAAAAATATAATTCACGAATAAAGAAATGAGTTTGTAAAAAAAATATAAAAAAGTAATAAATTTAAAATGTTTAGTTTAATTATTTTTTTTAAGAATGTAGAAAATAAAAAAATTAAACTCTACAATAACATAAAAGTTGAATCTATAAAAATAAGTTAATATTTATTTTTATTATTATTGATGATGTAATCATGTTAATTTCAAGTAAAAAATACAAGACATAATTATTAAAAAAAAACTATGTTGAATAAGAACTGATATGGACACAAGAGAACAATCGAACAAACAAATGTTCATATTGTCAAACACCAGGACACACATAAAGAACCTGTCCCAACATATTGTGCATTTTTCATCATTAATTATGTTTCATTTCGCACAAACTATTTAATGTACCATTGAAAAAAATATTAAATGAATGATTATCTTTCATTTATTTTTCTTTTTAAGATCAACATATATTTATTTAGTCTCGCCTTATATTTCTAATATTTATCTTATTTGAATTTTTTTTATATCTTTTATCTTTATCTTATTTTGTTTTTTCTCCATTCTTTATTTATTTATGTTTTTGTTTTTATTTTATTGCTGCTGTTTTTATTTTCTAGACTTTATTTTTTTTTTGCATTTTTTTCTTCTCATTTTTAAGCATTAACATTTGCTTTAGTTTTTTTTTAAGATTTTTCATTTAAGGTAGACACTTCAATACTATTTGCGTGTCCACTATTAATTAATACTAATTGACTTTGTTTTTTTTTTTATAATTATGTCCTGTATTTTTTATTTAAAATTAACATGATTACATCATCAATAATAATAAAAATAAATACTAATTTATGTTTATAGATTCAACTTTTATGTTGTTGTAGGGTTTAATTTTTTATTTTCTTCATTCTTAAAAAAAATAAAATTTAAACTAAACATTTTAAATTTATTAATTTTTTATTTTTATTTTGCAGAAACTCATTTCTTTATTCATTAATTATATTTCTAACTATTTTAAACATTAAAAATATTTATTTTTTAACTCATTCAAAATTAAAAATATAAAAAAAAATTAATTTATTATTTATTTATTTTTGAAATGGTGCTAGATATGGAAATAAAAAATAAAAGGGTGCTAGAAAGAGAAATAAAAGCAAAAGAGTGCTAGATATCAAAATAAAAACAAAAGAATGCTAGATAAAGAAACAAAAGTGTAAATGATGCTAGATATGGAATTTACCCACAAATTCCAATATATAATTTATCAGAAATAATTTTTTTTTCTGATTTTAGCTGCGTATAGGAGATTTTATTACCAATACAAACCACTCCTTGGTTATCGTTACATAAATGTAATAAACATTTCATTAAAACTATGCTTACAATTAACTAAAAAGCAACTTTTGCTGAATCGTTTTACAAAATATATAAACTTGATTTTCACTGCAGTAAAAAACGTTTATCAATATTAACACGGGAACTCAATTTCAACAGTTCTTAAGAAGGTCAAATAATCATGAACCGAAATAAAACTGCAAAATCATTATACGACAACAGAACATTTTTAAAAATGGAAACATAATTGCGGAAAATGACAAAAATACTAAAATAGAAGGACTACTAGTAAATGTAGCTCATTTCAGATAATTGGTTTTTTGCTCCCAAAACGAATCGTTAGCTGTGGAGAAAGCTATTGATAACTCAGTTCTCCTTCACTTTGGTTAACAAGTGGCTGAGACCTAATGTAAGAGCTGATGTAGAGGTCAGCGACGCTAGAAGTATGCGCACACCTTGCAACAACACCATCAACTTATACGAAATAACAAATTATAGAAAGCACAATCTTTACATTTTACAACTCTTAACTCCACCGTACCAATTCTAACCACTTTCTCCTCTAAGTCGTCAACGGGAAAGCTCATACTGCTCAGCAAAGACATAACAGAAATGGGCGACGACGGCGTCACAACCAAATCATCTGTTGCTATATACGTTTTCGGTCCTTTAATATATCCTTCACCATTGTTAATTGGATCAGAGAGGGGATCCACATAAACCGAAGACACACAACTTGTGGAGGAGGTGGGAAGAATATATCGGGTAGTTAAACAATAGTTTTCAATCTTACTGCGGTTGCAACTAAGATAATAATAATTCGGGAAATTGTCACAACTTAAAGGTAGCAAATTAGACAATTTGAACTGTGGAGCAAGTAGAGGATCAACAAACTTATACTTTACTTCCTTTGTGGTAAAATAATGTTCATCAAGATCAACAACACTCTTATACAATCCATCCACACTTCCAACATAAGAACAGCCTACCATCAACTGCAACGCTCCTCCTAAAGGAATAGTCAGCAAACTAAAAATCAAGTCTGCAAAATCTGCTTTTCCTTCCGCTAACAGTATTTTCCCATTAGATTTTCTCAACACTATTTTCACTTCGATTTCATCAGAATTATTTGCTTTGAGATTCCAGGAAGTTATTCTTCCACTTTCATGTAATATGTCGCGACGAAGTTTTCCTAAGAACAAATCTGTCAAAACTGTCCTTCAGCAGAAACAACATTTCAACAGGTGCAGAACCTAAAAAAAGCAAAACTCGATGCATAATCATTACAGTCTTAATCAGACATTTGATAAACAGTATTTTAAGAAGCTAACATGAAATGCAAACCTGATTCTTTGTTATGTCCACCGTCATCTCGCTTAGTGAAGATATGTTTTTAATTCCACTAACCTTCAGCAGATTAATAATTTTATCGAATGAGTATGGGAAAACTTTCAGATCATCCGTGATCATGAAACTGGGATTACTCTTAACAAAACCATCGAAAACATCAGAGGTTCTAGGAGAAATTGGTTTATCTAGCATACGCCCACAATTGCATCTTTTATTTTTGTACGTGCTTATCAAGACTGGGTCTTTGTGTCCACAGCACTACAAGTTGTTACATACAAAATACTGTGTGGGTTCTGTGTCGTCAATGTTTATCTTCAAATTCCTACAATAAGCTTCCATTGAGTTTCTCGGACGCAGTAGCATGTCTTCACACATATCTGTGCGAAGACACTCTTTGGGAAGATTCTCAACACTTTGATAGATCGAGCTCAGGTGACTGCAACTTTAACTCCTTGCGAACAAGTCTAAAGATGGTTCCTAAAGGCAATGTTAAGAAGATAAACAGAACATCCACAAAGTCCTTCCTTGCCTCGGCAAAGATAACTTTGCTTTGTTCTTTGAGTACCATAAGCTTCAAGGAAATACGTTTCTCAGGTTCAACAGCAGCCATTGTAGCGGGGAAAAAACCAGTACCTCTCTTTTGTAAGTATTCGAAGTATTTATATTGAAAAAGTAAAGACACTTAGACTCTAATGAACTAGTAGTATTTTGTGTGGAATTGTTTGTTAATTGTAAAGAGAATAAAAGAAAAGAAGGAAAATCAAGAGAATTAGTACTACAGCAAGGATTGGTGAAATAAAACGGTCAGTTTATTTAGATCTGTGAACATCGCCTTTTCGGTTCCTAATACTGAAAATATGTCACGATTTATGAAGTGAGAGTGTACAATGAAACGGTTTCATTAATGAAGAGTAGTTGGAATAGAAGGGAATGGAAGAGTTTCATAGAGACTCCATACGTAGTTATCTTAACTAGCCTTTTTTTCATATTCTCATTTACTCCTAACACACTCAAATTCTATTTACAAAGCAGTGCAACGGTTATAGAAGTGCAATAGTTTCACGATAAATTTATTGGGAAT
>Ga0123342_1009426_pt1 | contig 11699 bp, 11 predicted proteins | sample Turbeawhitnodule_FD_89960 | JGI IMG/M metagenome (GOLD analysis project Ga0123342, IMG submission 89960) | Root nodule microbial communities of legume samples collected from Mexico - Turtle bean Mexico white nodule | ecosystem: Host-associated > Plants > Roots > Nodule | place: Mexico: Nepantla... | reverse complement strand
CATACGCGGTGCTCAGAGACGGAGGTGAACAGTTTTGGTGTTTCTTGCTGGCTGACTTGAGCGTCGGAGTGCAAACGGTCGCTAGGGCGCCTCTTTGTCCTCTTTTTTGCAGGAATCCACAGGTAATAAGTGGGAAGGAGTCCCTAGCTGACGGTTGAGGTCGCGCATGAAGACGTCCCGGTCAACCGGACGGAACACATTCCTTAGTATTATTATGATTTCTATTATACTTATTATTAATAATAATATTAACAATATTAACAATATAAATAACATTAATAACAATATTAATAACATTAATAACAATATTAATATTAATATTAATATTAATAATAATAATAATATTAATAATAATATTAATATTAATAATAATATTAATATTAATAATAATATTAATATTAATAATAATAATAATAATAATATTAACAATAATTTTAATAAGTATAATAAAAATATAATATGACTAAAAAACTTGCTTCGTTAATGTTTTTTATCACTGAAATATCCGGTGCATTCCACGTACTAAAAAACTACAGGTTTCTTTATATCATACCCTCTCCTCTTCACATATTGCCACTCTCTCTGTCTTACTTTATGATGTATGTGTTTACCGCTGACGGATGTAGTGCATACACACCACCAAAAAAATCTTTTGTAATCAGTGTACACTTTGAACGAAAGAGTAGCAGTAATAAATTTAGTTTACTTTAACATAATATTATAAAAAAATCAATTTTTTTTTCATTTCTACTCACAAAATAGATTATTTTATTATAAAAAAGTTATTTTTTCATTAAGTATTAACATATCAACAATCACCAGCGATAGTCTACCCACTCACCAACCATAATAATCTCTGCCATGTCATAACATAAAAAAGAAAATTTAAATACAAACAAATCTAGCTCAAATTCATATATTTTTTATTTATCTCATATTCTAAAAATATATAAAAATAAATAAATTTCCAAATTAAAAGTTGAATTGTAATTTTATTAATAACTAAAATTTATAAATACTTATCTTTTTATATAAAATATCACTATATCACTAGTTATGACTTATCAATTCTATAACTAGGGGTGGCAAAGCGGGCCAGTCCGCCCCGCACTTGGCCCGCAAAAATATGGAGCGGGTTGGTCCGCCCCGCAAAGTTATTGCGGGTTAGAATTTTCGACCCACCCCGCATAAGAGCTGACCCGCGGGTTTGCGGGCTAGTCCGCGTTCCTTTTTTTTTTTTAAATTAAATATTATTTTTTTTTTACATTTTATTCTTAAAAAATTGTCAAATTAAACCTATATATTTGTTACTATCAAATCCAATTTTTTTTTCTTCCTTTTCAAACATAGTCAAATATCAAAAAATTAAACATTAAGATAAATATCAAATATCACTATTCTTCCACTTCCAACACATTAAACATACCTAATTCCAAAACATTAAACATAAACATAAACATTAATTAAAAAACATTAAACATAAACATTATTGACATTCTTCCAGTTCAATAACATTGGATGTCGCCTTAGAAGAACTTTCATCCATTTTTTCATAATTATAATCTTTCCCATCATCTGCACACATTAAAACAATGACATTTTTTTTATCTTGCGGGTTAGCGGGCCAGCCCGCCCCGCCCCGCTGCTGGCCTGTGCGGGTCGCGGGCTAATGCGGGTTAGCGGGTTGAAAATGTTAGCCCGCCCCACGTTTTTTACCTGCGGGCCGCGGGCCAGCCCGCATGGCCCGCCTCGCTTTGCCATCCCTATCTATAACCAAAAGTATTTCTAGAAAAGAGCTCCTAAAATACATGAAAGTAAGTAATCTTACCAAGTAAAATCCTACCTGTTACTTTTGTTCCCTCTTCTAAGAATATAAGAAATTAAAAATTTTAAGATATGTATTTATTATATTTGCTTTTGATTTTCTAACACTAAAAACTTTAACCACCACCTCACATCTGACAGGAAAAACTTTATTTACTTTCCAGCCAAAGAGAATTCCAACCTTTTAAGGATGTGAGTTCAATAAGTATCACACCACAATAAACTTAACTAAAATAGTATTAGTAATTTTGTTAAAAATAGTAAAAACACTCATAAATTCACCACTTCTACGTTTAAAGATACGTGGTAAAAAGATCTTGACAACCCCTAATAGCATCGTGAGTATCACATTTGATATAAACTATAATTGGTCTTTTCCAAAGGACTTTTTAACGAGTATTTTTACACTGGACGTTAATATTAAATAATTTTAGGATTTTAAACTCCTCAATGGAGTTAAACATAGTGTATTTAGTTTTTTTTCCAAAGGAAGTATACAATTTTAGGAACCTTTTTATAGTGGACAATAATATTAAAGAATTTTAGAAAGATTTTAAACTTTGAATATATGGATTGAGATAAATGATATGAGATATATAAAAAGAAACGTTAAACTTGTGATTATTTTTATATTTTTTATTGATAAAGAATATTGATTTACAATTAAAGATATTATAATCTGTATATGTATATCAAAAGAATGTTAGAGGCAAATACCTCTGAGCATATAAAAAAAGAGAGCCCTCCTCCTCATATAGAAGGGAGCGTATATATCAAATCCCTATTATTACAACATAATAGGCCCAAAAAGTGTAGCAAGAGAAGCCTGAAAAATAATTATGTGATGATTTAAATTTTAACTACTTGTTTTCTCCTTCTTTGTATTTTTCATAACACGATCCACTTTTACTTCTCCTTCACCAGGTCCAATGGTTTATGATCTTTAGTTAGAAACTAGACCTCTACCAACATGTGATCTATACTTTATCCTGCATAAGTGACCTGCATGGAACCAAACCCATAAAACATACCAAATGGTTATTTTTATGTAAACTCATTAAATTTTAAGTGAATGGTAAGGATATAAATGAAAAAAAGTAATTAATATTTTATATATTAAAATTTGAAAATAACAAATAAAAAAAAAATTATTTAAAAGGGAACAAATAGAGAGATTAGTAAATACTCACTATAAGAAAATCATGAAATAAAAATCAATTTTAAAGATCAAGAATAATTAGTTGCTATAGTGATTAAATTATAGACCATTTTAGAGATTAAAAAAGATTTGGTTTCTAAATTATTAAATAGTTTCTAAATTGGTATCTAATTAGCTACCAAGGTTTTGACTACCAATTATTTAGATTCTAAATTTGGTGGCAAAAAGTTTGGTAGCTAATTAGATACCAATTTAGAAACCATTTAACAATAATAAAAATTAATTTAGAAACCAAAAGTTTTTTTTTAGTTTCTATAATGGTATCTAATATATTCACTATAGCAATTAATTATTTTTTGTTTTTAAAATTGGTTTCTATGTCATTATTTTCTTGTAGGATTATTTTTTTTCTAGTGTAATTATCCCATGACTAGTCTAGATTAAAAATATATTAATAAGATGAAACTTTTTTAAGTTATACATATTTTTCTTGGAAACATCAAATAATTTGGAAATAAGTTTTATATTCATCAAATGGATAATTTATCACTAATTTATGAATCTGTAAATTGATTTTTTAAAATTTGTTTTACTTAGATATTTAACTGGAAATCTTTTCACTGGACCACTACCCAACTGGATAGATAGGCCAGATTATACGTAAGTAATTCGAAGTGCAACTTATATATGATTTGTTAAATTAAATTATTAATTAGTTTCATCTGTGGTTCTAAATTGATCACATGCATAAATTGACACAGCGATCTCTCATATAACAATTTGAGCATCGAAAATCCAGAGCAATTGACATGTCAACAGGGAAGTGTGTAAGAGTCTTTTCCTTATCATATTTCTATTATTTTGAAAATTTTGAGATATTATCTGAGCCTTATCCATTTACTACGTGCCTTAGGAACTTGTTTGCATCATCTTTGAAGGGAAATGACTCGTAAGATTTGTATTACTCCTGCTAAATTAATCTCATCTATAAGTATATCTTATGCTACTGACTTAGCATGTCTATTATTTTCTCAGGGGAATGGTTTCATGTTTAGACAACAATAAATGCCCTAAAAGTAAGTTTATATGTTATAAGTTTCAAATATTAATATATTTTTTTTATCGGCAAGAAACAAATGAATAAATAGGAGGTATTTCAGAGATATCTCAACCTTTATACAAAAGACCTACCTGATGCTTTAAATATTAAACCTCCTTGCAGCAACTAAAAACCTAAAAGCAAATACCTGTTACTCATGCTAACTGTCTCCTAGAAAAATTGACTGACATCATACAAATTAAAGGCTCAAGGCACCAATCAAAATACGAAAAACTTACACCATGCGCTTTAGTCGTTACCCATGTCAAAGCCTTCATCTGTGCCGAAGTGAAGATTTCAATGTGATCTATCCTGCCACCTCTGAAAATCCGCTTATTCCTATGTAACCACAACTCTTCTACAACTGCTATCCACACACTTCCCCGTATCTGATTAACATTATCCTTGACACCGCTCATCCTGAAGCTTCTGAAATGTTTTTTTAGCTCCCTATGATCTGTCGATACCAACCCCATCCACTCATAACACTTGGACCACACGAACCAAGCGACTCTAGAAGTACAAAAAATGTGCGACGTGGTTTCCTCTTCCTACCCGCACAAACAACACACATTAGTAGTCATACAAATCCCCCTTCTAGCCAAATTTGTGTTAGACACTATTTTGTCTTCCAGAACCCTCCATGCTGTGAGATGTGAAGATGGTTATGCATTCAACCTCCAAAAATCCCTGTACAACTCCCTCTCCGCCCCAAACATCTTCTTCAAGAATTTTGTACGCGGATTTAACCGTGAACCCAACTGACTCTTTGCCTTTCCAAGCCCAAGGATCCTCCTTATCCATCATAACCCTCTGAGCTCCCAAAATTTGCATCAACTGTTGTTCCAAATCCCGTTCCCATTCAAATAGATTCCTTCTCCACTCTATCTTTCAGTTCACCTCTGAATTTTCTGACCTCTCTCCTGTGTGCCAAATGGAAGACTCCTTGGTAAAGCAAATGGTAAACAGTCTCGGAAAGGCATCTTTGAGATTCGTATTGCCCACCCATCTATCCTCCCACAGCCTTACCTCCCTCCCGTTCCCAACCTCCCAAGAAAAAGTATCCTCAAAATTATCTTTCCATTCATCAAGATACCAAACCTCCTTCAAATTCCTCCACCATAGAGAGTCGGAACTACTTCTTTTATGACTCTGAAGTTCCCTCCATTCTCCATATTATGAATTTAGAACTTCTTTCCAAAAACCTGTCTTTTCATAGCCCAACCTCCATATCCACTTTCCTAGCAAAGCAATATTGAACTGTCTTATATCGATCATGCCAAGCCCTCCCACCTCTTTAGGCTCACAAACCTTTTTCCACGATGCCCACACTATTTTCCTGCTTTCGAACCCCATCCCCATAAAAATTTCCTTTGTAACCTCACTAATTCCTTCATCACCACAACCAACATTTTATACAAGGACAAGAAAAACAAAGGAAGAGCAGACAACACTGATTTAATCAAGCATAGTCTACCTGCTATAGATATAAACTTACCTTTCCATCTGCTTAATCTTTTCCTCACTTTTTCCACCACTTCTTCCCAAAACTTACTTCTTTTATGACAACCACCTACCGGCAAGCCCAAATATTTAAACAGAGTCTTCATCGTCTCACAATTCAAAATAGTCGCAAACTGTTGTACCAATAGGGAGCTGCATCCGATCCCTCTAACATTGCTCTTTTGAAAATTAACCTTTAAACTTAAGGCTAATTAGAAGCAATTTAGAATAGCCTTGATAACAAATACACTTTGAGCTTTCGCCTTATAGAAAAAAGTGTTGTCCACATACTGAAGCATATTAACCTTTATAGACTTACCTCTGATCTCCACACTTTCTAGCAATTCTATCTCAACCGCCTTCCTTATAGCTCCTGCTAAACCTTCGATCGTTGTGAGGAGAAGAAACAGAGCTAGGGGATCTCTTTATCTCAACCCCTTCCTTGGTTTAAACTCCTTAGTAGGGCTCCCATTAACTAACATAGACACCGATGATGACTCAAGACAAACTCTTATCCAACCAATCCACTTGCCTCAGAAACCTAGCCTCTCCAACATGTAATAGATAAACTCCCAAACAACTGAGTCGTACGCCTTCTCGTAGTTGACTTTGAAGAAAACACAGCTGCTCTTTCTCCTCTTGACTTCTTCTAGCACTTCATTTGCTACTAGAACGCTATCCAGTATCCCGCTACCCTTCAAGAATGCAGACTGTCTAGTGTCAATAACCTTGTGTAACACTTTCTTCATCCTCAGGGATAAAATTTTTGCCACAATTTTACATAAGCATCCAACCAGAGAAATTGGTCTAAAATCCTTCAGATGTTATGGATTATCAACTTTAGGAATCAAAGAAATAAAAGACGCATTTGTCCCCCTTGGCCATCTCTGTCATCCTCAATCAAAACTATGAACTGCTCTTATGATGTCATCCTTAATCTCTTATCAAGAAAACTTAAAGAACCCGAAATTGAATCCATCAGGCCCTGGGCTTTTGTCACTATCATAGCTCCAAATTGCCCTCTTAACTTCCTCTTCAGATATCCTTCCTACCAACAAAACATTGTCTTCGTCTGTAATTCTATTGAACCCTACCTTATCTAACTTGACTCTTTGGCATACTTCCTTAGAAAACCTTTCTTTGTAGTACTCTCTGACCTTCTCCTCATACCATTGACCCTTGTTTCTCAGCCTGCACAAACCATTCCTTACTCTTCTCCATTTAATGACCGAATGAAAGTACTTTGTATTCGAGTCCCCCTGCTTGAACCATCTAAAATGAGCTTTCTGCTGAAGAATAACTTCTTTACTATGATTATTACGTCTTTGCTATGATAAAAGCCACATTCTCTCCTCCCTTCCTACCTCATCCAACTCACTTTCACCATCCCTTGCATCAAGCTCTTGAATTCTCCTCTAAATATCCTCTCTACTGGAAAACATTGTCGAAGACCTCTCTATTCCAAACTTTTAAATCAGATTTCAACTTCTTCAGCTTCTCTTTAAAAACGAAGATCCCACTTCCTTACACTTCATAACTAGCCCATTTATTACGAACAAAAACCTTAAACTTGTTTCCTTAAGCCAAACATCCAAACTCCTGAACGTTTCGGACCCTAGTCTGTGTTGGTCCTATTCAAAACCAAGGCACAATGATCAGACATTGACCTGTCTGCGTCCTGATACCTATTGTCTGGCCACTTATCCAACCATTCCTTTGACACTAAAATCCGATCTATTCTACTCTTTATCATGCCATTTGGCTTGTACCACGTATATTTTCTTCTCGCCATCAGAATATCAAACAACTCTGAACCTTCAATAAAATCATTAAACCTTTTCATCTCCCTACGGTGGTCACCATCCAAACCCACATTCCTTCTTTCTCCAACCCTCCTGATAGAGTTAAAATCCCCGACCACGCACCATGCCTTTGTATTTGACTTCCTTCTCCTCTCTTGAACCTCATCCCACACCACTATTTTGTCTGACAGAGAACCAGAGTTATACATAACAAAAGTAACCTGAAAAGCCTCTCATAACCTCCACTATCCTTCGATTATACTGTAATTATGCCCGTTAAATACCTTACAAAACATAAAGCAGTTTTCCCTCCACATTGTAATCACCCCTCTAGCGTTATTAACGTTTCCGTTCTCTACCCATTCTACCTCGTTTGTACCCCACATTTTGTAAATTCCTTCCATTCTCAACTCCTTACTTTTTGTCTCCTGTAAACACACCACATCCACTTGTTCTTTAAGAATAAGCTCACACAAATATTTCTTTTTATTCTTACCCTCTACTCCTCTTATATTCATACTAATTATCTTCATCATCAGACAAACTTTTCAACACCCTGCTTGTGCTCACCCTCCTAATAGCTGATTTATCTCTAACCTCCAACGCATGTAATTGACCTATAACAACATCATCTTCTCCCGAGAAAGAGAAACCCAACTCCTTTCCAATATTTCAGATTCTAAAAGCTTCAGAGTGCTCATTATTCATCCAAAACAACCTATTATAGTTCTCAACCACACTATCAGATAAGCGGTTGATATGACTTTGAGTGTCACCACCAGGATTACCCTCAACTGACTTCCCCTTCTGGTATGCTGAGTGGCCCTTCATAGTCCCGAAACCGCCGTCATCCTCGACGCCGTTAGATGTGCCCTGTGAAGTTGCTACTTGTGACATCCCCTGTCTGTTCTACTTCCACCTCCATTAGGCCCAGACCCAAAAAAACACTAAAAGCACTCCCCTCATGTGATTGAGACTTAATTGATCCATCTACTATTAGGTTAAAATCTTTCTCTCTCCCACTAGCTGTTGACACCTTTTTACTTACTCTAGCCTCCTTCTACCCTGGCATACACTTAGACTTTGTTTGTTTTTGGTTGTTCATTGTATACGAAGAAAGAAAGGCACATATTATGTGCGTTTGTTTTTACTGATTTCCGTGTATTGGCGAGCGAAGAAAGGTGCTAAAACACATTTTTTCATCTTCACGGGTGCCCAAAGATTTGCCAAGAAAGTCGCAAAGATTATGTGAATTAACCATATTACCCTTGATGTTATAAAATTATTTAATAATATTATTAATAATAATTAATTATAATAATAAAATTATATTAATAAATATAATTATTTATAACAAAGAATAATTTATATAATAATAGTATTAAATATAAAAAATAATAATATTATATAATATAGAAATAATTTTAAATACATTTATATTTTTTTAAATGAAATATTTGATCAATAATATTTAACAAAAATATATATTATAATAATAATAATAAATTATTAACAATAAAAATAAAAATAAAAATAAATTAAATATTTAATAATAATTAAAATAAATTTATTAAATAATAATATTAACAAAAATAAAAATAAAAATTAATTTTAATTTTTATTTGATTTGTGAAAATATTTTTTTAAGAAAAGGGTAAATTTGTAAACTTACATTTTATGCAATTTAAAAAAGATAAAAATCTCTTTACAACCATCTTATCACACACAAACTTCAATAAACTTTCCTCACAAATCCACTCTAATATACCCTAATCCAAACAACCTCACTTTCTTTACACTTTCCTCTCAAATCACTCTAAATCCACTCCCCAATCCAAACACACTTGTTCTAATGTAGCAGCGTCGATCTCTACCAATGACCCTATTTGAGCGACGACTTGTTCAAAACACAACTTGTTCCAAAACCTGAGAGGTATTACTCTACATCTGACCCACACAATCTTTTCTAAAACTTCACATTTATCCTCCCATAGCACTACCGATTCAAAGATTTCAGCGAACAAATCCTTATTTTCTTCAAGAGATTTTTGCAGGACCTTTACCGATTCTCCAGACAGCAGCACATAAAGCCCCCATAGATACCTCCTCACCCTGATAAATTTGAACCCCTCCATAAAAAAACTCTCCTTCATTAATTTGGTAAGGCGCGGGGTGGTGGTTGAAAACCCTGTTTGCTGCTTGTGTGGGAAGGTTGAAGAGTCGTCGAGTCACTTGTTCTCCATTTGTGACTTTTCTTGGAGGGTCTGGTGTCTTTGCTTTGAGTGACTTGGAGTGTCGTTCGTAATCCATTTGGATCCTATGCAAAATTTTATCCAATTCAGGATGAGTCAGGCATCAGTTTCAGTTAATGATGTTTGGGGGGCAATTTGGGTTGGAATTGTGAGTGAAATTTGGAAGCATAGGAACTCGATCGTCTTTAATGGAGGAGTGGCAGATGTGTTAGAAGTTTTTGCCTCTACGCAAGTAAAGGTATGGTCTTGGATTGCTGCAAAGTCCCGCGAAGTTTACTTTTCCTACCCCTATTGGGTTATGGATCCTTTGGCATGTATACGGCTGATTCGGTAAAGCTAGTTAATGCTTGGTTTGGTTGGTCCGTTGTCCGACGATTTTGGGTGCCAAGTTAGGAGTTAGATTCTAGGTGTTCTTGTAAAAGGGTTGGACCACCCCTGAAGTGGTCCCCATTTATTTATTTTTTATTGTTGATAAAAAAAAAAAACCTTTTGAACCTTCCCAGCATCCGCCACTTTTCCAATATAACTGTTCTTCAACCATTTTGTATCTTCCATTTCAACTCTGATATGAATCCTACTTTGTTCCTTGACTACTTGAACATTCCTATCGGTCTCCTTTCTCACTGACTAATTGAGCGTATGACGACTTTCCTTACCCACCACCTGTGCATAAGTTTGACGGTATTCCTTCTGTCTCCATTCCTTCTTTTGTTGAGTTGGTCCATGGCTTCCATTCCACTCCTTCCTTGTCCCCTATGACCTCCTATATTTTGGTTTGTTCACCCTTAACTTCAAAGTCCCAATCCATATGACATTTAGTCTTCTTTCAAGCACATCAACATCTACCACCTCTTGAAATCTTACAAAAGCCAAACCTCTGTCTTTTAATATTCAATCTGCTTGAAATGAAGATATCTTTAATCCGTCCCCACCGCTGAAAAATATTCCACATATCCCTTTAATTGTGAACATGAGGAAAGTTGGAGAAGAAGAAACTAGCCTCCATACCTCCACGTCCTAGGCAATGTTTTCGTTAGTGTAAAAAATCCGCGCTAAAGAGTATTATTGAGGTGAGTTGATTAATCGATGATGAGATCAACATAATATTTATCTAATGCTTTATTATTTGAACTTGTCCAATTTTAGTATGATATAAATATCTTAGTATGTTGATATGATATTGCCTAGATAATCACTTTCCAACATATGCTTATAGTCATTTGAATAATTCCACTCGTTATGATCATGGATGGTATTTGTCAATGATTTCCTATGAATTACAAACCTAGTTACAACTACGTACCGGGGTCTTTGTATCAATTTTGATTGCACTTTATTTTATCGGCAAATTTTGATTACACTTGATTGGTATTTTTGTGCTTATTTTTGTTCTATAAAGTGCCAGTTTGTTTTTCATTATTTCCAACTATTGGTGGTAGACTAAATATTTACTTCCAGAATTAGTGATTCATATCACTGTCCTTTTAACAAAAGGTTGATGGGAAAAAACACATCAAAATCAAAGAAAGAAAGAAAACAAATAATGGGTCTCATTCTTTTCTTTATTTCTTTTTTCTTTTACTCAACAAAGATTTTACTATTCTTTTCAATTTTGAATCACAGATATTAATCATGTTCTCATTTTTATTTTTCATGAAAGCGATGTACTTGTCAAGTACTCTTATCTTTGGTATGTTATCTTTGTCATATATATTGAAATTAGAAATTACCAGTTTCCCATTCCCAGGCTTGTATAATTCAGTTAGACTCTCTATTTTTTCCCTTCATATTTAAGATGAAACAAAAAATTGAGTTTTATATACGTAAGTATGAAAAATTTGCTTTTAATATTTTTCTTATAACAATCTTCTTATTATGCTTGATTCCTTACATTAGTTTTTCACCATTTTTTGGTTGTCCCAGCTTGGTATTCTCTTCATGTAAATTGTGGAGGGAAGTTAATATCTAATGGAAACATAAAATATGATGATGATTCACAAGAAGCTGGCCCAGCAAGATTTCGTCGAACAGGATCAAATTGGGTATTTAGCAACACTGGT
>Ga0123342_1009425_pt1 | contig 11700 bp, 4 predicted proteins | sample Turbeawhitnodule_FD_89960 | JGI IMG/M metagenome (GOLD analysis project Ga0123342, IMG submission 89960) | Root nodule microbial communities of legume samples collected from Mexico - Turtle bean Mexico white nodule | ecosystem: Host-associated > Plants > Roots > Nodule | place: Mexico: Nepantla... | reverse complement strand
AAATGGGATGAAGAAAAAGCTACAAGGTGAGGGATCGTGAATCGGAACAGTTGAAGACGTTGAATAGTGAAAGAAAAAGGAAATGGAAAAGAAGTAGTTAGGGTTTGAATCGGAAGAAGAGCGTACCGGTAAAAAGTCAAAGAGAAAGGGAAGAAAGATCGCAGATCCAGAAAATTTGCGAACAGAATTGGTCTTTATAAAGACATTTATGCAATGAAGGGTGGTTTCTGAATGTAATATAAAGTGGTGCTGCGCGAAAATTGGCTCTTCCAAATTTTTTGGTATTAGTCAATGGTGATCACGACCAAGGCCAACATTTGTTCTTTTTTTAATCATTTAATATTTTTTATTTAAATCATTAACTAATATTTATTTTTATCTACATAAGTAAGTAAAAAGAGAAAACAAGATATTATCAAATTAAATAACATCTAGTTTTTTAAATAGAATAATAAAAAGAGAAGTCTCTTCAATTTTCAAATTCTTTTATTCTCTTAATTTATCTATATTATTATAACAACTTCTTTTATTCTCTTAATTTATTTATATTATTATAATAACTTGATGTTTTTTTTTATATGGTGACGTAGTGGTGATAGATGAAGTAATATAACTACCTTAATCTATATTTATATATAAAGAAATTTTTCATTATAATTATTTTTTTATATATATATTTTTAATTTTATTCTTATTTAATATATCTTATTTTATTATTTTATTATTTCATATAAATAAAATTATTTTTTATTTTTTAAATTAATATTAATGTACAATTTTTATATGCAAACTAATTCTCTTATTTTTTTTCCTTAATTCCTTATTTTAATGTAACAACAAGAAGAAAGAAAGAACATAACATCAAGTCAATCCTAATCTTAAGGTGAATATCATCACACACTCTGATCTCAAAACTACCAATAGAAGAAGAAAAGAGAGTTAAATTAGAGAAAAAAAAAAAAAGATTGTTTAATCAATTCATCATTTTTCTTTTATTGTTAATTTTTGTTTTTCAATTTCAACTCATTCAAAACTATTTTTGTATGTATATTAAATTTCTATCATTGTAAAAGTTGAATAAAAGAAGAAAATCTGGATACACAGGCACAATAGCGCCACAACATATATAATTTAGTTTTAAAAAACTTCATGTTTCAATTTTATAATATACTTAAATTAAAATTTTATAATTGATTAATTTGGTACTTAGTTTTAAAAAGATATTATATATTAAAAACTATTTAATTATTTAAGTTTATATTTTGAAAAAACTTGTCAAAACAATGTGGCTGCAGTTTGTTTCTAGTTCTTACTTAGACCTCAATTTTCCTGAAAGTTCCATAAAGATGGCAAGTAATATAAGAAGGTTAGTTAGGTCACACGAAGCTGTTCAAGGGTTTTGTTTTTGACCTGTCTAAAATGGTTGGCTCCTCAAAGACACGTGCCTTGAAATTAATAAAAAATAATACAATTTTTTTTATTTTGTTTTAAACCCAATTCTTTTGAATAATTATTAAAATGTTGGTAGTTTTAGAGTTTAGAATTTTATTAAGATTTTATGTTTTGAAAACTATCTTTAAAAAATAATATTTTTTAAATTACTTTTAAAATCGATTCCTAAATTCTGGAAGACTAGCGTAACTGAATTTGTTTTCTCTTCTATGTACTTGTTACACTTTTGAAATTGATTAAGACATCTAATTTTTTAAATGTATGACATATGTCAATTTATTTTTTAAAAGAATAAAATAACTAATTAAGTTTTTAAATATATAAAAATTTAAATAAGTTTTTCATATTATAGCTTAATGACAAAATAATATTTAGTTTACAGTCAATTTCGAACTAAAATAAAAAAAAAAATTCTTTTGAAAACTAAATAAGTTTTTAATATTATAAATAAATATTTAATTTTCTGTCGAATTAATCTTTAAAAAATAACTAAATAGTTTCATAAAACTTAATAGGAAAACATAATACCTCAATTTTAAATTTGGCTAAAAAAAGAGCCAGTTGATCTTTGTTTTGCGTATCAATTTTTTTAAAATTATGTACATGAGAATTTGATGTAATAAATACATTGCTAGATTGGATCTTTTAATTAATTATAAATTATTTTTAGATTTTTCTTTTAATTTTTAAATTATTTTTGTGATATAATAACGAATGTGTTTTTTTCATTACATAATGAGATATTTACGATAAAACTAACAAACTAAAACCAAAATGTATGAGGTATCTAATACGAAAAAAGTATTGAATACTTTAGGTTAAATTTTCAATCATAAAGTTTTAATGTTACTATGGTTGTTTAAATATTATATTCGGTCGTTAAAAAGTGAGAACAAAATTTGGTCATTCTTTATTAGGCTGTCAGCAGCATCTGATTCGTTTGTATATTGGTTCTCAATTTTGCTTACTGTGGCTTTACACTTTGCCCTTCTTTTTATGAAAATAAATAAAAAGTAAAATAAAAATTAATAAAAGATTATTTTTTATTATGAAAATATACAAAAGAGTGAAAAATTAGATCTGTCAACTATGTCAATGCTAGATCTTAAAACTATAAAAGAAAAAATTAAAAACCAACAAAAGAGTGAAAATTCAATCCGTCAACTATGTCAATGTACAATGTCACACTCGAGTAATTTATTAAATTATAAAGGAATTAAATTATGTTAAATATTTGAATTTAAAAATTTAAATTAATTAATTGAACATTTTGGTAGACTAATTTAATATAATCTAATTTTGTATAAATGATTACATTATTTTCTATTTAAATAAAATATTTAGATTTAACTTAATTACATAAAATTGAAAATCTCATTATCACACATATAGTACTTGATGTACCTGTGAGTACTCTGAGAGGCCCAGATAGTACTTATGCTTGTTGGTGAGTGGTTGATGTGTTTGTATCCTTACTTCAATCTCCTTTCTTTATTATTGTTGATGCTCGATCGACTAGGGGTACTTCGATTGCAGTTCAAGTCAGTGTTCTATTTCAAGTGTGTTATAGTGGGATATGAAAACTTACATTCCCCCTTTATACAAGTGTGTCCTTCCTCGGTTGCTGTTGGAGATATTCTCCTTGACTCATTTAATGCTAATGATTCTTACTAATGACACTTCATAGCTACTAATGGCAACTGTTACCTATTCAATGCTAGCGGTAACAACTAGTAAAAATAGTTATTTATTGTGCACTTTATGTTGTTATTTTACCTTGATCGTCGATCTTTGTCTCGTCCAGACTGGTATAATGATATTCGAATGAGGGAAGATGTATAATGGTGGCAATAAAGAACAAGGATTTTTTAAATTCAAAATCAAAATAGAAATGAAAGTTTAATTATGTTTTAATTTAAGTTTCTTAATTTTTATTATTTATATTTTTTAAACAATTGATGGATTTCTTAATCTTTTGATTATTTATAATTTTTATTTTGTTTATAAATTATGTTAGGCATCACTATTAGATCTTAGCATTGTAACTATGCAAGCACCCCAAGTCTCAACCATTATATGTCATCACATGCAATACCAAAAATAAGATACAAAAAATATAGGGGACCAAACCAAACACATGTCAGACATAAAATAACATTCTCCAATGATACAACCTATCGAAATCTAAAGTCCTGTAAGATATACCTATCATGGAATATGTTTAGCCTCAAAGTAAGATGTAAATCACCAAACCAAAAGAATTCAAGTCCATTTTGAATACCTAAATTACCAAAGATATCAACCATCAATTTCCTTCTCGAGAGATATTAGAAACTTTGAATTCAAAGGTCTTGCACTCTTTAATGCATTTAATCCATATTCCCTTAAGAAACCAATGAACAAGTTGAATGTTGGAGACGACTTAACAAACTAAGGAAGAATCACACTTTAACCAAATGTGTCTGAATCCATGAGCTAGAGAAATATCAATAATAAGAATAATGTCAGAGTAAAAATCAAATATTTTGATTAAATGCTTGAATAAAAAAGTTCAAAACATGATATGTTTCGACGGCCATAGGCAAGCTTCTTGTTAAGCATCAAATCATATAAGATGAAAGTGCTTCATTTATTAGACCATGTAGTAACTTGTTGCCTTTGCTTCATCTGATAAGAAAAAAAGCTTAATCAGGCAGTATGAACGTGGTCTTTAAGCTAACATTCTTCTTAAAAATCCTATAGGTTTATCTATGTTTGCAAAGAATGTCTTCATCTCACAAAAAGGTCACAAAAGCTCGTATCAACATTATAAATATCTTGAAGATGCATCTAAAGTTGCTCCATGCCAACATGCATTTTGACACTTCTTATGTCAACCCTAGAAGGCTATTTTGTATGATCTCTTACCTATGTCTACCTAGTCGCACTAGTTTTTGAGACGTTGCTTAACATTCAATGTTGTTGGGAACACATTTAATGCTTCTCATCATTTGAATGTGGACAAATGATAGAAGAAAGAATATTATCCTTGAACACCCTCACAACGACTATAAAAGATGTGCAATGAGTTTTTTCCTCTCAAGCTCTATATATAGAATATCATTTTGAAGAAGGAAGATTGACAACGATAATAACAACGACGAAAAGTCTTGCTACAAAAACACGCACAAGATCTTAAGCTTCCAAGTTTAATAGTTGTGTTCACTTGCAAGGATACTTAGTTTTACCTAAGAATGGTTGAGTTCAAAAGAATACTTGATTTTAGCAAAGAGTGGTTGGGTTTCAAATAATACTTAGAGTTCTTATCCAAGAGTGATTGTGGTCCAAACAATACTCAAGATTTTTAGCCATAAGTGATAGAGTGTGAAATATTACTTGGGTTATTTAGCCAAGAGTGGTTGAGGATAAAATAATACTCATTTTTTTTACTTCGCAACATTAGTTTGCTTAATGAAACGTGACCAGTTTGTCAAAAACTAAATGTAATATGCGTTCTCAGACAAATTAGTGTAAAAACACTGTGTAAATCCTTCTTGTTTCTTATCTCTTTAGATGCATGTTATTTATCCGCAACTAATTTAGAAGGGGGGTCCGTTTGACTATGTATTATCAAGTTATATTTACAAAAAGTTTCAAAAAGTTTTTAAAATACAATTCAACCCTATGTTCTTGTGTTTTACCTATTTTTCACAGTTGGTATCAAAACTCAACCTCTAAAGGTTTTAGTGCCTCGGTGCGTCTAAAAGGAAGATCCAACGACATGGCAAGGATGAAAAAGCAATTAATTGCAAAAGGAACATCTTTCTCTAGGTCGTTAGTGTTTATAGGAGAAGATGACCCCTATTGGAAGGACAAGATGGAAGTGTACAACAAGTCCATGAACTATTGGTTGTGGTCCATCATAACCAAAAGAGATACAAAGATGAATGTTTAGAGGAAGATGATAAGTTTCATATTTCAGTAATATTTTATATTAAAAGGCAGACACTTATAGATGTTTATTGATAAAATAACTATAATTCAACCCCTAATTTATGGATTTAAACTTTTTTACATATTTTGTGATTTTAATATAAATAAGAACAATTTATTCCCAAAATTGTGTTAATTTCATGATTCTATGGGAAAATAGAGATGAAAGGGCTAAAAGAGAATAAACAAGATGGAAAGGGAAAGTGGAAACATTCAAAACTCGCCCAGACGAGTTCACTTTAGAGAAATTGGACTTTTTCTCGTCAAACTCGCCAAAGCAAGTAATAAGTCACCTAAGTGAGAAGTCACTTATCCCAAACCTAACTAGGTTAAATATGAACCCTATATTTTTTTTGGAGAATAGAAAGATATAGAAAACCCTAGAGGAGAGAGCCATCAAGGAGAAACATTTTGGATATTCTTTTTTTGCTTTCCATCCTTGTAATGGACAACATGAGTGGCTAATTCTTCCCTTTGGGATTGAGAGTTATTTGTTCAAACTCTTATGTATTTAGGGGATATTTATCTATAATATTTTTGTTCTTGATTGATGATTGATATTATCATTTTATTCTCAAAGCTTGAATTATTCATGATTTTGATCCTTAGATCTGACTGGAAAGTATTTCTAAGAATCTAACCTACATGATAATACTTAACATATTTGAATGCTAGGAATAGATTTGAAATGTTAATTGTTTTATAACATTTATTCGTAATGATAAGGAGCTTTATAAATATGTGAGGAATCGATATTTAGGAGACTCTCTTAATAATTTTGTATGTGAGAAATCGATATGAATTAATATGGTTATGATGGACCATAACCAATAGTTCATGGAATTGTTGTACACCTCCATCTTGTCCTTCCAATATGGGTCATCTTCTCCTAGAAACACTAACGACCTGGAGAGAGATGTTCCCTTTGCAATTAATTGCTTTTTCATCCTTGCCATGTCGTTGGATCTTCCTTTTAGACATGTGGAGGCACTAAAACCTTTAGAGATTGAGTTTTAATACCAACTGTGAAAAATATGTAAAACACAAGAACAAAGGGTTGAATTGTATTTTTAAATTTTTTTTTTGAAACTTTTTGTAAATATCATATGATAATACATAGTCAAACGATAATTTTGTATGACAAGTGATTTGTTAATGGTTTTTTTACAAAGATTGTGTCTAATGGAATGCGTCAAATGCCACTTCAAATTTAACATTTCATTGTCTAAAAGGTCTTCCAAAATATTCTTTTGCAAAGACTCCCATTCTAAAATTAGTTGTAGATAAATAACATGCATCTAAAGAGATAAGGGACAAGAAAGATTTACACAGTGTTTTTACACTAATTCATCTGAGAACGCATATTACATCTAGTTTTTGACAAACTAGTTCATTAAGCAAACTAATGCTGCAAAGTAAAAAAATGAGTATTATTTTATCCTCGGCCACTCTTGGCTAAATAACCCAAGTTTTATTATACACTTTATTATTTATGGCTAAAAATCTTGACTATTGTTTGGACCACAATCACTCTTGGATAAGAACTCTAAGTATCATTTGAAACTCAACCACTCTTTGCTAAAATCGAGTATTCTTTTGAACTCCACCATTCTTAGGTAAAACTAAGTATTCTTGCTAGTGAACACAACTATTAAACTTGGAAGCTTAAGATCTTGTGCATGTTCTTGTAACAAGACTTTTCATCGTTGTTATTATTGTTGTCAATCTTCCTTCTTCAAAATAATATTCTATATATAGAGCTTGAGAGGAGAAAAATCCATTGCACATCTTTTATAGTCGTTGTGAGAGTGTTCAGAGATAATATTCTTTCTTTTATCATTTGTCCGTGTTCAAATGATGAGAAACATTAAATGTGTTTCCAACAACATTGAATGCTAAGCAATGTCTGAAAAACTAGTGCGACTAGGTAAACATAGGTAAGAGATCGTACAAAATAGCCTTCTAGGATTGACATAAGAAGTGTCAAAATGCATGTTGGCACAGAGCAACTTTAGATTCATCTTCAAGATATGTATGATGTTGATACGAGCTTTTGTGATCTTCTTGTGAGATGAAGACATTCTCTGCAAACATAGATAAACCTATAAGATATTTAAGAAGAATGTTAGCTTAAAGACTATGTTCATACTGTCTGATTAAGCTTTTTTTCTTATAAGATGAAGCAAAGGCAGCAAGATACTACATGGTCTGATATTTCTCTAGCTCATGGATTCATACACATTTGGTTCAAGTGTGATTCTTCTTTAGTTTGTTAAGTCTTCTCTAACATTCAACTTGTTCATTGGTCTCTTAAGGGAAGATGGATTAAATGCATTAAAGAGTGCAAGACCTTTGAATTCAAAGTTTCTAATATCTCTCGAGAAGGAAATAGATGTGTGATAGGTATATCTTCTAGGACTTTAGATTTCGATAGGTTGTATCATTGGAGAATGTTATTTTATGTTTGATATGTTTGATTTGGTCCCCTATATTTTTTATATCTTATTTTTCTCTTTTATGGTATTGCATGTGATGACATATAATGGTTCAGCCTTGAGGTGCCTGCATAGTTACAATGCTAAGATCTAGTAGTGATGCATAACAAAATTTTATAAACAAAATAAAAATTATAAATAATCAAAAGATTAAGAAATCCATCAATTGTTTAAAAAATATAAATAATAAAAATTAAGAAACTTAAATTAAAACATAATTAAGCTTTCATTTCTATTTTGCTTTTGAATTTAAAAAATTCTTGTTCTTTATTGCCACTATTATACATCTTCCCTCATTCGAATATTATCAAATGAACAATTTATATATACATGACTTTCCAACCTCGCAAATTACAAATGCAACAAATACTAACATTCACCTGAAGTTTAACCTCAAAAGACATGATAATGTTGAATAGTAATAATGATAAATGCAAATACAAATAAATAATAATAAAGAGTAAAAAAAAAACTTTATTTCTATTAAGTTATTTATCACATCTCTTTCTCTAATAATCAATTTAACAATTAAGTTTAGATTTTACATGATAAAGTTATATCTAACTTTATTCTAACAACATAAGTTGCAACCACCAAATTGCATTGTGAAAACATAAAAATACAAAAAAAAAAGGGTTGAACTGTGATTTTAATAAATTTAAAAACTTTTCGCAAACATCACTATTATAAATAGACAATAATTTAGTTCATCAAATAATATATGTGTGATAATGAGATTTTCAATTTTGTGTAATTGAGTTAAATCTAAATATACTCTTTAAATAGAAAATAGTGTAATCATTGATACGAAATTATTAGAGAATATTTAAATTCAATTAATTAATTTAATTTTTTGAATTCAAATATTTAACATTAATTTAATTCCTTTATTATTTAATAAATTACTCGAGTGTGACATTGTACATTGACATAGTTGACGGATTGAATTTTCACTCTTTTGTTGGTTTTTAAATTTTCTTTTATAGTTTTAAGATCTAACATTGACATAGTTGACATATCTAATTTTTCACTATTTTGTATATTTTCATAATCAAAATAACCTTTTGTTAATTTTTATTTTACTTTTTATTTATTTTCATAAAAAGAATGGCAAAGTGTAAAGCCACAATAAGCGAAATTGAGAACCAATATACCAACGAATCAGATGCTGCTAATAAAGAATGGCCAAATTTTGTTCTCACTTTTTAACGACAGAATATAATATTTAAACAACCATAGTAACATTAAAACTTTATGATTGAAAATTTAACCTAAAGTATTTAATAATTTTTTCGTATTAGATACCTCAAACATTTTGGTTTTAGTTTGTTAGTTTTATAGTAAATATGTCATTATGTAATGAAAAAAAAACACATTCGTTATTATATCACAAAAATAATTTAAAAATTAAAATATAAATCTAAAAATAATTTATAATTAATTAAAAGATTCAATCTAACAATGTAATAAAATATAAATAAATATTTATTACATCAAAATTTCATGTACATAATTTTAAAAAAATTGATACGCAAAACAAAGATCAACTGGCTCTTTTTTTAGCCAAATTTAAAATTGATGTAATATGTTTTCCTATTAAGTTTTGTGAAACTATTTAGTTATTTTTTTAAAGATTAATTTGACAGAAAATTAAATATTTATGTATAATATTAAAAACTTATTTAGTTTTCAAAAGGGAAAAAACATTTATTTTAGTTCGAAATTGTCTGTAAACTAAATACTATTTTGTCATTAAGCTATAATATGAAAAACTTATTTAAATTTTTATATATTTAAAAACTAAATTAGTTTTTTTATTCTTTTAAAAATAAATTGATATATGTCATACATTTAAAAGATTAGATGTCTTAATCAATTTCAAAAGTGTAACAAGTACATGAAAGAGAAAACAAATCCAGTTACGCTAGTCTTCCAGAATTTAGGAATCGATTTTAAAAGTAATTTAAAAAATATTATTTTTTTAAGATAGTTTTCAAAACATAAAATCGTAATAAAATTCTAAATTCTAAAACTACCAACATTTTAATAATGTTATTCAATAGGAAAATTGAGGTCTAAGTAAGTAAGAACTAGAAACAAACTGCAGCAACATTTTTTTGACAAGTTTTTTCAAAATATAAACTTAAATGATTAATAGTTTTTAATATATAATTAGTTTTTACCTTCACTAGTTAATATCTTTTTAAAACTAAGTACCAAATTAATCAATTATAAAATTTTAATTTAAGTATATTATAAATTGAAACATGAAGTTTTCTAAAACTAAATTATATATGTACTATTGGAAACATAGAGTGTTGGCTATGAAGCTCGGACACTCCTCACCTATAGGACACGTATTCGTGAAGGTTCAATTTACAAAGTATTTGTTTGATTTCTGACAGTTCTAGAACGGTTTTAACACAATTTTAAAAAAGAAAATTACATTGCTTTTCTAAAAATTCAAACTTTATTGTATAAATTGTTATTATGATTATAAAAATAAGAAACAAATTTTTGTGAACCAGTCATGAAAAAACATCTTTCTGTTCCAAAAAATAATCTGAAACATACTTGTGCACATAAATGTTTATTGTCAATTTATATAATTCATAATTATATAATATATAGATCTATGTCCCCGTGTCCTAATTTTAGAGATTTTACGTATCTCCGTGTCCGTGTCGTATCAGTGTCTGTGTCAGTGTCTGTGCTACATAGAGTGTCGATGTATTCGCATTTTCTTCTTTTACTCAATTTTCACGATGATAGTTGAAATTGAAAAGCAAAAATTAACATGTAAAAGAAAAATGATGAATTGATTAAACAACCTTTTTTTTTTCTTCTCTAGTTTAAGTCTCTCTTATTCTTCAAGCTTTTTCTCTTCTTTCATTGGTAGTTTTGAGATCAGAGTAATGTTCACGTGTTAAGGTTATGATTGACTTGACGTTATATTCTCTCTTTCTTTCTGTTGTTACCTTAAAATAAGGAATTAAGGAAAAAAAAATGAGAGAATTAGTTTGCATATAAAAACTGTATATTAATATTAATTTAAAAAATTAAAATTAATTTTATTTTTTAAGTAATTCATATGAAATGTAGAATACTTGTACTAATAAAATAAGATATATTAAATAAGAATAAAATTAAAAAAATTATATAAAAAATTATTATAATAAAATATTTCTTTACATATAGATTACTGTAGTTTTATTACTTCATCTATCACCACTACGTCACCATATAATAAAAACATCAAGTTGTTATAATAATACAAATAAATTAAAGAGATTAAAAGAATTTGAAAATTGAAGAGACTTCTCTTTTTATTATTCTATTTAAAAAACTAGATGTTATTTAATTTGATAATATCTTGTTTTCTCTTTTTACTTACTTATGTAGATAAAAAAAATATTAGTTAATGATTTAAATAAAAAAATATTAAATGGTTAAAAAAAGAACAAATGTTGACCTTGGTCGTGATCATCATTGACTAATACCAAAAAATTTGGAAGAGCCAATTTTCACGCAGCACCACTTTATATCACATTCAGAAACCACGCTTCATTGCATAAATGTCTTTGTAAAGACCAATTCTGTTCGCAAATTTTCTGGATCTGCGATCTTTCTTCCCTTTCTCTTTGACTTTTTACCGGTGCGCTCTTCTTCCGATTCAAACCCTAACTACTTCTTTTCCATTTCCTTTTTCTTTCACTATTCAACGTCTTCAACTGTTCCGATTCACGATCCCTCACCTTGTAGCTTTTTCTTCATCCCATTT
>Ga0123342_1009424_pt1 | contig 11700 bp, 8 predicted proteins | sample Turbeawhitnodule_FD_89960 | JGI IMG/M metagenome (GOLD analysis project Ga0123342, IMG submission 89960) | Root nodule microbial communities of legume samples collected from Mexico - Turtle bean Mexico white nodule | ecosystem: Host-associated > Plants > Roots > Nodule | place: Mexico: Nepantla... | reverse complement strand
TTTTTTAGTTGTTTGTTAAAATTTTGTATATAATGTTTGTCATTTTTTTTTGATTTGTATTTGTTTTTTTTTGAATTGTATTATTTTTGGTTTTTTTTATGTTTTTTTTTTTTCTTGACTTGTTTTAGATCATAGGAAGTTTTCAATTCATTAGATTTTTTAATTGTGTTGCAAGTTATGTTTTCTAATTGCTTGAATTCTTTGGGATACTTTTTCTCAAAATGGAGTTACTCATGTTAAGGGTTGAGATTAGAGAAGAATCTAGGACAATACTCGTTCGATTCCAAAGTGATCTCAATATGAAAATAAAAGATAGAAATGAACTCTGAAACTTTAATGATTTAAATGATTTAGTTCAACTTTGTGTGAGAGTAGAACATATGTATATAAAATATATGTTATAATTTGAAATGATAGGTGTAAATTTATCACATATAACTACTATATTTATTATGTTTCAATCAATAATTTTTTTTAATAAACACAAAGTTTAAATGTTTATGATAATATTTAAAAAATATAAATACACACAATTTATAATCAATTAGAATATTATAGCATAAGTTTATAATATTACATTTAAAAATACAAATACACATGAGTTTTTAATAAATTAAAATATTACCGTATAAATTTAATATTTAAAAAAAATAGACGTACACATAAATTTATGATATAACTAAAAAATACAGATAGTGTTTGTATTTCTGTTAATAAGATTAAAATCGAAAAAATATTACATAGACCAAAAAAAATTGTTACGAAACAGATTAAAAAGAAATTATGTTTATATATTGAAGAAATTTTCAGTTACCAAATAATTAAATACTGATTAACTGAAAGCTTGAGAAATCCTCTGTGTATATTCAAAAAGTAGTTAAGAAATATTTTAAAGAAAATTTGTCTTTATATATTGATTTATTTCATCTCATCTCTTAAGAACTGAAGAGACGAGGAATCAAAGACAAAGACGATGAAACTGAGACTGAAATCCTTGGAATTGAACCGAACCCTCATAATCAAAGTCCCAAATTCATGTTCTCTGCAACAACTCATCGACACCCTTTCTCACTCCCTCCCTTTTTCATCTTCTTCCTCTTCTCTGCACCTTTCCCTCAACACAAAGGACGAAATTCGCGCCTCTTCGCCGCACGTTTCTCTCCACTCCCTTGGCGTGGCCGACCACCACCTCATCTTCTACTCCTTCAACCCCGCCGCCTTCTCCTCCCAAACCCTTGCCGGAGATGCCCCTTTCACCCCCGCCGTTGAAAAGCATCCCACTTTGGGTTCTGCAGAGGTGGAGTCCGATGAGGCGGTGGTGCTGAGTACCGATTCAGAACCTTCCTTTCTCAGAAGGGTTCCGCAAAACGACCTTAATGATTTCAAGTTGTTAACGTTGACGGTCCACCGAGTGGTTGTTGAACACGGGTTTCTTAGAATCGACAAGGATTCGGGTACAGCAATTAGTTGTTTTCCCTCTCTTGATGATTCTCCTTCGCCGTTTTCTTCAATGATGTCGTTGAGGTATACCCTGCCTCAGATTCTGGTAGGTGGTGGTTCTCATAGTGTGAATTTGAAGTTTCAGAGACTGGGACAACATTTTGTGAATGTCTGTGGGGGGTTGTCCGATGATTCTGGTTCGAACTTGCACCATGTCTGTTTGGATAAACGTAAATATGTGAGGCCATTGGAGTTGAGGCTGGTGAACGGTGAATCTAAAGGCAGTGAAGGGAAAGAAGTTTTCGAAATGTTGAAGATGGTGAAAGACAGAGTTGCATTGCCACTGTTGATTGACCTTTGTGAAAAGGGTGGATTGGATCTTCCACCTTGTTTGATGAAGTTACCGAGGGAGCTTAAGGGGTTGATCTTGGAGCGGGTTTCTGGTGTTGATTTGGCGAAAGTAGCTTGCACATGTTCAGAGTTGCGATTCCTTTGCAGTGACAATGAGTTGTGGAAGAAGAAGTATTTGAAGGAGTTTAGGAAGAAGAAGTTCGGAGACTCTGTTTTCAAGGATTTGTTTGCTCTGTCATGGCAAACACAGAAAAAAAAGAACAAGTGCATGCAAAGGATTGTTTTGGTAGGTAACATGTTGAATACACAAGTGAAGTCTTTATCGCAATTGTTAAAGAAATAAATTAATATTTTATTTATTTTTTAATTTAAAATATTATTATATAAGTTCTCTACGAATAACAACATTGTTTTGAGCTTAAACATGTTTTTTCATATCTGGTTACTTTTTAATTTTTATTATATTTGTTATATTGTTTTCCACTATTATTATTTTACATGGAGAAAAAGATTTTAAAAGTGATATTATTTACAAGATTACAATTTTTTTTTTATTCAAATTAATTGTGAATACGGTTTAAAATATATAATGATAATACCCGTACTGAAGGAAAATTTTAGATTTTGAAACGTATAATAGCATCGAAATATTAGACATTATTAGACATTATTGAAATGATAAGATAATAATTTGGTCTATATACCTTAGTGTGCTCTAATTAAAAAATATGAAATATTTAATTTTTAATTTTAATGTTATAAGAAAACTATATTTAAAAACTACTTTTTTATTTAAAAACTATATTAGGTTTTAAGTTGAATATTTAATTATAATTGAAAAATAAAAAAAATTAAATATTTAAAATTAAATCAATTCAAAAAGAGAAATATTTTAAAAAATATACTTAGAGTTTGGTTAACAACTAAAAAATATATTTATTAATATTTGTTATTATATTTAATTATATTTTTATAGTTTTGAAAATATGGTAACAAAAATGTAAATATTTATATATATATATATATAATTTATGATGGTAAGATTAGCAATTTATCCATAAAATTAAAATTGCAAATATGAAGTAATTATTAAGAAAACATACTAAATTTTTATTATAGAATTTTAAAAAATTAATAATTTTATGGTTATAAAATTAGAAGATCAAATTCAGATTGAATTGTAAAATATTATTTAATTCTGAATAAATTTTATATTTAATTAAAATAAAAGTAAATTGAATAATCAGTTTTTATATTTGATTTAGATTTTTTTTTCAAATTAAATTAATTCATTTCTCTTAAAAGAAAGTATTTCTTGAATCGGCATATTTAAAAATGCTAATTTACTTTATATATTATTATAAATTTATAATTATATTTAAAAATTACAGATAAACTTTAGTTTATAATAAAATTAGAAAATACAGATACATAACATGACAGTGTCTGTGTTTCCACTTAACATGACAGTCGTGTTTGTGTTTTTTTAATTGTATAAGTTTTGTACTTTTTATGTTTTTTTTTGTTATTGACTTGTTTTAGATCATATCAAGTCTTCAATTCACTAAATCCTCTAATTATCTTGCAAGTTATTTTTCTAATTGCTTGAATTCTTTAGATCCTTTTCTTGAAACCTAGAGTGCAAGTTCAATTGTTTGTAAAAATTGTTTCAATCAATTTTAAACACATATAGCTCGTGGTGTTAGCATCAATGTATTAAAAAGGCATATCAAAATATTGTCTAAAAAAATTATAATTCATAAAAGTATGATGTTCAGTGTGAATTGTTTAAAATTTTCTAGTGCATATTTTGTTCTGCAAATTAGACCAGTGCTTATTTGTTGTCTTGCACACTTGTGATAAAAATTTGAGAATCAAATTCATAATACAAAGTATTTTAAAAAATTTACAAGTTTGTGTTATTGTTGGCTAATTATAGTTAGGAGGAGACCTTAAAGTTAACTAAAACCCTTCCATAAAATAATAGAATGAGCTAAGATTTTTCCTTAGGTCGAGATATGTACCATCATATTGTGATAGGGTGTTAATGCAAAAACTCCAACACCTCCAATAGAGAAACATGAGAGTAGAAGAATATAGACAAAAAATGGAGTTATTCATGTTAAGGGCTGAGATTATAGAAGAACCTAGGACAACTCTCGCTCGATTCCAAAGTAATCTCAATATGGAAATAAGAGATAAAGATGAACTCTTAAGCTTTAATGATTTAAATGATTTAGTTCAACTTTGTGAGAGAGTAGAAGAGCAAATCCAAAAAGAAAATCATCTTTAAAGAACTACTCTACATCATCTTATACAACGAAAGAGTATTCATTGGACAACAAATACTTTGAGTAAAGAAGGTAGACCATGCGAGAAAGATAGGGATAAAGACAAACAAAAAGAAAAAGAGAAAGATAAATATAAAGATAAAGATTCTTCTAAAGAAGTTAGGGGTAAAAATATTCAATGTTTTAAGTGTCTTGAAAATGTCTCTTGCAAAGAACAAGACATTTCCCTTATCGAACACTCTTCTTCATCCTCTAGTGAAGAAGATACCCAAACCTCTGAAGAGGAAATCCAACCATGCTTTAGGAAGTTATTAGTTGTCAAAAGGCTTTTACCTGGGTTGAACTCTAAGAAGTCCAGGGTGGGATTAAGTGTTGATGCTTATTCGACAGCTGCCTCAAATCCCACAAGATAGGATTAGGCAACATCTTGCTTAAATGATTTTGTGGTCTTGGCAAGATCCTCATCTTTACGGGTCAATTCTCCTTTCAGCTTGTCAACTTCAACCAAGAGCTTGTTCTCCACATCGCTCAGGAATCGAGGCCAAGGGCAGTTTATATACTCCTTCATCCCTTCACCCTTTGAGGCGCCTTTTCATGACAAAACCGTGACAGAGCAACAACCTCCAAAGCGGACAATACCTCGGATGCGGTGATTGACCCTAGCGATGTTGTCCAACGACTTGAGGTCAAAACAATTTGAATGCTTGAGCTCAAATTGAAGGAGTTCTACTTCTTTGTGAAGCTCAGATCCCACACGATTTTCCTCTTAGAGCTCTCCGCTTCGCATTCTTGAATAGAGTGCTCAGTAGGAGGAGCAATTGCCTTCCTTTTCCTCTTAAAAACAAGCTCCCAGGTGGTTTCCTCGTCCTGCTCGGTCGGGGCTTGGGTAATTGTGACTGGAGCCTTCTTTTTCCGAGTTAAAGAATCCTTGGGCATCTTAGCAGCTGCCCTCGTCTTTTTAGCCATCTCGACTAGCTCTACCTTACTGATATGGGTCAACATTCTTTCTGCAAAGAAAATAAGTAAATGGTTAACATTTGCTAGCATAGTTATTGTTTTTCTTCCCCGTATCTTCTTTTTGTGATTCGTTTATGGACGTGCCTCCTTACCTGGGTGAAAACAACATATGAAAGTACTTGTGTAAATTTTTTCAGCGCAATACAGACGCGAATAAAAGTTGCAGAAAGTAGGGCGAAATTTCACAAGTTTTGGTAGAGGATAGCCTTGGTTTGAGCGAAAATTTCTGAAAAATTCTCCCGAAATAGTTTTTCCCTGAAATTCCACGTAAGAAACTCCACTGAATTCGGGAAAAAACGCAACAAATTTCAGGTAAAAGGGATGAGTATTGACCCACGAAAAAAATCAAACAGTTTCACACACGAACGAACCTTCCTTTAAGCCTTGACAGTGATCAATAAAAAATTTATTGCCAATCTTGTGGGACGAATCTAGGGCTCAAATATCATCCAAAACCCAATAGAAACAATGACGAACGTCTGGTAAAATTTTCAGATCAAAACACCCAAGGAGTAAGGCGTAGTAAGTCCCAGACCGAGAGTGAACAAAACTGGTTTTCTGAAAACAAAACGTCCTGGATTTTCTTCCCCGTATCTTCTTTTTGTGATTCGTTTATGGACATGCCTTCTTACCTGGGTGCAAACAACATATGAAAGTACTTGTGTGAATTTTTTCAGCGCAATACGGACGCAGAATAAAAATTGCAAAAAGTAGGGCGAAATTTCACAAGTTTTCGTAGAGGATCCTTGGTTTGAACGAAAATTTCTGAAAAATTCTCCCAAAATAGTTTTTTCCTGAAATTCCACGTAAGAATCTCCACTGAATTCGGGAGAAAATGCGACAAATTTCAGGTCCAACGAATGAGTATTGACCCACGAAAAAAATCAAACAGTTTCACACACGAATGAACCTTCCTTTCAGCCCTGACAGTGATCAATGAAATATTTCTTGCCAATCTTGTGGGACAAATCTAGGGCTCAAATCTAAGCGAAAACTCAATAGACACAGTGACGAACGTCTGGTAAAAATTTCAAACCAAAATTCCCAAGGAGTAAGGCGTAGTAAGTCCCAGACAGAAAGTGAACAAAACTGGTTTTCTGAAAACAAAACGTCCTGGCTTTTCTTCCCCGTATCTTCTTTTTGTTATTCGTATATGGACGTGCCTCCTTACTTGGGTGCAAACAACATATGAAAGTACTTGTGTGAATTTTTCAGCGCAATATGGACGCAGAATAAAAATTTCAGAACGTAGGGCGAAATTTCACAAGTTTTGGTAGAGGATCCTTGGTTTGAACGAAAATTTCTGAAAAATTCTCCCAAAATATTTTTTTCCTGAAATTCCATGTATGAATCTCCACTGAATTCGGGACAAAACGCGACAAATTTCAGGTCAAACGAATGAGTATTAACCCACGAAAAAAATTAAACAGTTTCACACACGAACGAACCTTCTTTCAGCTTTGGCAGTGATCAATAAAAAATTTATTGTCAATCTTGTGGGATGAATCTGGGGCTGAAATCTCAGTCAAAACTTGATAGACATAGTGAAGAATGTCTGGTAAAAGTGACAGACCAAAACATTCAAGGAGTACGGCGTAGTAAGTCCCAGACCGAGAGTGAACAAAACTAGTTTTCAGAAAACAAAACATCCTAGCTTTTCTTCCCCGTATCTTCTTTTTGTGATTCGTTTAAGGACGTGCCTCCTTACCTGGGTGCAAAAAACATATGAAAGTACTTGTGTGAATTTTTTCAGCGCAATACGGAAGCAGAATAAAAATTGCAGAAAGTAGGGTGAAATTTCACAAGTTTTGGTAGAGGATAACCTTGGTTTGAGCGAAAATTTCTGAAAAATTCTCCCAAAATAGTTTTTTCCTGAAATTTCACGTAAGAATTTCCACTGAATTTTGGACAAAACGCGACAAATTTCAGGTCAAACGAATGAGTATTGACCCACGAAAAAAATAAAACAGTTTCACACACGAACGAACCTTCCTTTCAGCCCTAACAGTGATCAATGAAAAATTTATTGCCAATCTTTTGGGACGAATCTGAGGCTCAAATATCAGCCAAAACCGAATAGACACAGTGACGAACGTCTGGTAAAATTTTCAGACCAAAAGACCCAAGGAGTAAGGCGTAATAAGTCCCAGATCCAGAGTGAACTAAACTGGTTTTCCGAAAACAAAACGTCTTGGGTTTTCTTCCCCGTATCTTCTTTTTGTGATTCATTTATGGACCTGCCTCCTTACCTGGGTGCAAAGAACATATGAAAGTACTTGTGTGAATTTTTTCAGCGCAATATGGACGCAAAATAAAAATTGCAGAAAGTAGGGCAAAATTTCACTAGCTTTGGTAGAGATAGCCTTGGTTTGAGCGAAAATTTCTGAAAAATTCTCCCGAAATATTTTTTCTTGAAATTCCACGTAAGAATATCCACTGAATTCGGGACAAAACGCGACAAATTTCAGGTCAAACGGATGAGTATTGACTCACAAAAAAAATCAAATAGTTTTACACACGAACGAACCTTCCTTTCAGTCGTGACAATTATCAATAAAAAATTTATTGCCAATTTTGTGGGCCGAATCTGGGACTCAAATTTTAGCAAAAACTCAATACCCACAGTGACGAACGTCTGGTAAAAATATCATACCAAAACACTCAATAGACACAGTGATGAAGTTCTGGTAAAAATTTCAGACCAAAACACCCAAGGAATAAGGCGTAGTAAGTCCAAGACCGAGAGTGAACAAAATTGGTTTTCTGAAAACAAAACGTCCTGGCTTTTCTTTTCCGTATCTTTTTTTGTGATTCGTTTATGGACGTGCCTCCTTACCTGGGTGCAAACAACATATGAAAGTACTTGTGTGAATTTTTTTAGCGCAATACGGACGCAGAATAAAAATTGCAGAAAGTAGGGCGAAATTTCACAAGTTTTGGTAGAGGATGGCCTTGGTTTGAGCGGAAATTTCTGAAAAATTCTCCCGAAATAGATTTTTCTTGAAATTTCACGTAGGAATCTCCACTAAATTCGAGACAAAACGCGACAAATTTTAGGTCAAACGGATGAGTTTTGACCCACGAAAAAAATCAAACAGTTTCACACACGAACGAACCTTCCTTTCAGCCCTGGCAATGATCAATAAAAAATTTATTGCCAATCTTGTGGGACGAATCTGGGGCTCAAATCTTCGTCAAAACTCAATAGACATAGCGACGAAGGTCTGGTAAAAATTTCATACCATAACACCCAAGGAGTAAGGCGTAGTAATTCCTAGATCAAGAGTGAACAAAATTGGTTTTCCGAAAACAAAACCTCATGGCTTTTCTTCCCCGTATCTTCTTTTTGTGATTCGTTTATGGACGTGCCTCCTTACCTGGGTGCAAACAACATATGAAAGTACTTGTGTGAATTTTTTCAGCGCAATACGGTCGCAGAATAAAATTTGCAGAAAGTAGGGCGAAATTTCACAAGGTTTGGTAGAGTATAGCCTTGGTTTCAGCGGAAATTTCTGAAAAATTCTCCCGAAATAGATTTTTCCTGAAATTCCACGTAAGAATCTCCACTGAATTCGAGACAAAACGCGACAAATTTCAGGTCAAACGGATGAGTTTTGACCCACAAAAAAAATCAAAAGAGTTTCACACACGAACGAACCTTCCTTTCAGCCCTGGCAGTGATCAATTAAAAATTTATTGTCAATCTTGTGGGCCGAATCTGGGGCTCAAATCTCAGCCAAAACTCAATAGAAACAATGACGAACGTCTGGTAAAAATTTCAGACCAAAACACTCAAGGAGTAAGGCGTACTAAGTCCTATACCGAGAGTGAACAAAATTGGTTTTCTGAAAACAAAACGTCCTGCCTTTTCTTCCCCGTATCTTCTTTTTGTCATTCGTTTATGGACGTGCATCCTTACTTGGGTGCATGTCGAAGACGACCTTCAAGCTCGTCAGGAATTGGCAGATCCGATTTTTTTGTGATATATCTTCAGGCGTCAAGCACTCTGGAATTTGGGTTTAGAGACCTATTGGCTCGGTTAGCCATACTAAAGTTTTAACACGTTCTTACGAAAACTTATAAAATTACTCAATCAATCATAATGTTATCATTACGAAAGCAAGAGTAATTATGGTTAACAAATAATGAACATATTATATCGATCGGCTGATCAGTAGGCAAGTATGTTTGGACATGTAAACCATAAAAATTTAGAAACTATAAGTTCAACAAATTGTTTTATGCCCACATCCCGAACCCAAGATAATCATTTACAGAGGATCAAATAACTCCTCAAAAGACGGCTCCGACTCGTTTTGTCGGGTGGCATCATTTTCTCCTTGGCCCTCAACATCCTTCATCGCCTCATTTGTACCTCCGCTGATCGACACTAACTTCCCTTCAACGACATCTTTTTTCCACATCATATTGGGCGTCCTCGGTAGGTATACCATGGAAAAAGGATACTTGATGGAAGCAGTCCTCGCTTATGCGTAGCATGGAGGATTGACACTTCTCCACCTCGACGAATAGTACTTTCTCTCTCTCTCTCTCTCCAACCTTGCCATTCTCTTTGGCGCCCTCGACCTTTTCCTTTTCCATTTTGGTTTTTAATGCCTTTTTTGCCTCCTCGACTTCGATACAGACTTGGCGCATTTTTTCCTTTAGCGCCCTTATCGCCACTAGCGTTGCTTTGAAAGAGCTTGACGGTTCCGCGAGCTCGATCTTTAGCTTGGTTACCACCACGATATGATTCTTTCTAATTATTCTCTGAGAGTGCGACCAACCACTAGCGCTCGACTTTGGAGCTCGATGAACTTCGTAATCAAATTGTTCGTGGGGATAACTGCAGTTATACTCTCCCCTTCGGGTGACATTGCAACAAGGACACCCTGTGCTATTTGGAGATGGGGGCCGATCAGGGAAATCTGTCGTGAGGAAGATCTACCTCTACATTTTGTTGGGTTGCCTTTGCAGGCTGATCCCATTTTTGATTCATGGGAGGAGCGATGGTTTTTAGGGGCACTATGTCGATCGGAACAACTGGATTTCCCTTTCCAACAGTCCCAAAACTGCCAAGTTTCCTTGTGCTCACCTAACGTTTTAATTGTGTTATGTAGTCCCTAGCTTTAGGTCCACCCGAGACCGATTAACTAAAAGATACACATCCCTATCAATAAGGGATCACGATACGACTAGGGCCTATAAATTAATGCTATAAATATGACCTTCTGTGGAGAAATGAGGTACGTTTTTTTTCACTTACCAGAACACACCCTTAACTAGAGTACTTATTTGAGCATCGGAGTACCTTTTGCAAGTAACTCCGACCGACCGAGCATCAGCATTTAAGGAAGAAGCCTTGAAGCAAGAAGGAGATTACCAACACATCAACAAATTGTACACCCAATCACAGGTACTACCTAAGCCCCAGCCTACACAGATACAATAAATATATATATATATATATATATATATATAATAGAATATGTTGTTATCATTATTAAAAACCCCTTTTTTTTAAATTTCTTTACATTATGGATTTTATATTAATTACGAGAAAAAGTTTTTTATGTATTATAAAATAAAAAAATACAAATTTTATGATTTTAAATTTTATTAAAAAAAACTATTATTATAAATAATAACTTTTTAATGGTTAACTAATTAGAAGGGAAATAATATTTTAAAATAAATTTTATGAAATAGATTATTAAATAATTAATAATAATTAAATATGTTTAATTTTTTCTGACTATTATAGTAAGGAAACATTATTTTACTGTTAAAGAATAAAGAAATTTGAAAATTATTTTTCTTGTTATGAACACAGAAAAAAAAGAAAATATTGCTGGCTGTGGGGTTCGAACCCACGCGCACTTATGTGCAGAAGATCTTAAGTCTTCCCCCTTAACCACTCGGGCAAACCAGCTTTTTGTTTTATTTAATAAGTTTGTACTAAATCTCAATAAAACAACTTAAATTAGATATTTGTGTTTAAAAATAATTAAAAGTGAAAATTTTATTTTTATTTTTATTTTTTTGTGTTAGATTACTTTTTTTTAAACTTTTTTATTTTAAGTCACTGATACAATCTTCTTAGAAGAAATAAGCTTTTTGGATTTTATTTGTTTAGGGAACTTTTCTTTCTTTCATGTGTACCCAAAATAGTTCTATAAAAATTTCATAATGGATGACCTATTAAGTCTACTTAACTTCTCTTATACTTGTTTATTGAGAAAAGACTACTTCAACTTCATTTTTTTTTCTTATACTTTGTTTACTCCAATGTTAATATTATTCACCTACAATAGGCCTTTTGAATATATCACATGCCTTACATTATATGCAGTCCGCACATGTATAAAAAAATTTCAAACCTGATTTTAGATACTCAAAATTCAATCAAGCTAAATAGAAATGAACTTCATAGTTTTAAGAAAGAGTTGTACACAAATTAAAAGTAAATCATATTAAAAACTATTGAAAACAAGTTAAAAGAGTCAAATCTATTATATAATTCAACATACAACTAATCTTCTTCTGAATTGTCATCTCTCTCTCTCTCTCTCTCTCTCTCTCTCTCTCTCTCTCTCTCTCT
>Ga0123342_1009422_pt1 | contig 11703 bp, 7 predicted proteins | sample Turbeawhitnodule_FD_89960 | JGI IMG/M metagenome (GOLD analysis project Ga0123342, IMG submission 89960) | Root nodule microbial communities of legume samples collected from Mexico - Turtle bean Mexico white nodule | ecosystem: Host-associated > Plants > Roots > Nodule | place: Mexico: Nepantla... | reverse complement strand
TTTTTCTTTTTTTAATAATATTTTTTTCATGTGATGGCAAATGATTGTTGTTACTTGAGGTGTTAGCTTAGCTGAGATGCCAAGTTGCATAGTGATGTATAACATGAAAACTTTTATAAAAAATTCATGTACACGACATTGCTATTTATAGGAGATGAAACTTCTAACCTAGATGACCTAATCCTACCCCTAAATTGGAAAGCATGTTTCATAAATCCTCTCAAATGAAAGTGTGACAAGTGTCATCCCCTCATTGGTGCAAATCCTCTTCATTGGGAGAATGACAAGTGGGAATGGCACCACATGCTTATGTAGGACGCGCCTAACTTTAACTTGCATGGCAAGCTAGGGTATTTAACCTAACTTGGTGCCCAAGTTAGGGTTTATGACATATTTGGTACCAAAAATCCTCCATGGGGTTAGTATATTTAACCTAATCTAAATTTGGCTCAAATACAAGGTCTAAAATAAAATCCTATGTTACTTGGCCCAAAATACAAGACCCAAGATAAATTCCTAAACTACTTTGTACAACTTTTACAAAACTAAGAAGAAGAAAAAAAGACTCCTCAATGTATACAATAAAACCTCATCTACTTCAGTCTTCTTAGCCAATAATTTTAAGGTTGGATGGTTACAAAATTATCAAGTAAAAAAATTGAGAATTAGAATCTTACTCAAAAAGAGGGAACTAGGATCCTTAGCAAGAGGGACACTAAGGAGACCTTTGTTAGTAAGGGCCTTGGAAGTTTGTTTAGGGTTTCAATATCTACCATATTCTTAACATTAAGAAGGTATTTAGCCATTGATTTAAACTTTCGAGGTCTTTTCCAATATAGGGGGAATTGAAGAGTATAGTGATGATAGAAAAATAGTCTTTTTCTGAGGTCTTGGAAACTTTGAGTTTCAAAAAACGATTTTTAAAATTCTTGAAGAAAGAAGTATAAATGGAAAATAGGGAACCATGCTAAGGACCATTCAAAGATACACCATCGACTTCAAAACCATGTTTTAACTAGTAAAAATACATGAACTTTTTTATGGTCAAATAAATTTGGAAGTAATGAAAAAATATTTGAAAGGCCTTTAAGAAGGTCCAACTGTTAACATGAAGTTGACTTGAGACCACATTCATGATCATCAACATCTGACATTAGAAAGGAGAACGAGGAAAAAAGTATGTCATGCTCCTTGAAGAAGAACTCGTACACAAAGGTGAAATCTTCTTTGTTGGTATTTGATTTCATATAAACTATATCACTAAGGTTGCAAGTCTTGGTTATGATAAATTCATTTATACTATCAAAACAGATGTTGAAAGAGGTAATAAAATCTTATATGAAATCCCTAGAAGTAAAATCGAAAGGATAAGCAACAACTTCCCCCAAAACCCAAAAGTATCCAGGTCTAAGATTGGTAGAATTTTTTTTCTTTTCTTTCAGTTCCTCACGAGAGGAAACTTTCCATTTAATATGCTTAGATTGGGCATCCTAGCTGGACAAACAATGAGAGATGGAGGAAAAGAAACTTCCTTCATGTCATTTTCCTCCATAAAGAGTCAATATGACTCGTGGAAGAATCCTCCCCAATAGCAACAACTTCCCTACTCACTAAGGGACTATTCACATCATAAGAATCAAAAAATAAAGAGGAGATCATTGGGAACGTACCTAGGTAGAGATGGTAGGAAACATCAATGGAATCAAAGGATGGAAGGAAAGAAATGATGAGACAAAATTATGGTCAAATATAAAGCAAAATGAAACTCTTCAAACATTTAACACAAATCAATGACACTTGAATTGTTACTACTTAGGGCAACATGTTTCCAGAAGACATAGTGTCAACCGTCAAAATGATAAAACATCTAAAAAAAGACAAAAATCATCATTACTAATAAAAACTTCCCATTTATGTATATTAAAAATGCAATATTATGAACCACGTCATACCAACTAAAAGAGTCAAAGTAAACTTGACTTAATAAGAGCTACACAAACGTCAACCTCAACAATTATCTCTACAAAACTCAAATGGATTAAAATTAGACATAATCCAAACGAATAAAATACAACCTTATAACTTGAATTGATTGAACTACATATTTCATAATCAAAATATATCTCTATTTATATTTTCAACAACATAATCAAAACTCACTAAGACCATAAGTACATAATTCCCTCACCTTCACTTATATATTTATAATTCATATTTTTACTAATTTGAGTTTAATGTCAGAATATTCTGCATGTTGATATTTGCCTTCAATAGACTTAAAGGACTTTTTCTTATACTCATAACTCAACTTGCGAGAAAAAACTTATGTTATATTTATATTCTATTTATGACGATGAGAGGTCCGAGAGTGTAATGCTTGTAAGAGAAAAAAAATCTAGACAAGAGAAAAAATCTAGAAAGGGAAATAAGAACAGAGAAAGAAAAAAACATTAAAAAGAGCGAGCCAGTGATGTTTTTGTTTTTATTCATTTTACAGAAAAAAGAATAACGACAATGAGAGTAGAATATTAGAGAATCATTTTCTTGTGGAGTCGGATATTTATAAAAAATTTAACACTGTTTCTAAATCTTTTATGTATTTTTTTTATGCAATTTTATTCATCCAGACTATTTTACAATCCCAATAAATACAAATGTTAATAAATTTTACTTCGAATTTTAAGGATATTGTCGATAATAAATTACCTTAAAATGTAAAAGGCACTGTCTATTTATATAATAAAATTTGTGGATAATCTATAAATTATTTTAATCTTGTCGCCAAATCCAATTTTTTCTTCTTCATATTTCGGCACGTGCTTCTGGTGAGATTTTTCCAAAGGGAATATGCTAGAGATTTATGCTCTGTTCTTGTGAATTATGAGAATTAAAAAGATAAATACTTCGATATTGATTATATATTTTTAAAGGATTTATATATTAAAAAAAATCTTATATTCTTAGCCTCTATTTGCTTTAAGCTAGTTATTGAATACGAGGATAAAAGTGTGCGGATTAATTCTGTTTGGATAAGAAGGTGATGTTGCGAGTGAAGAAATGTGTTGCGAGCGGAGAAATGTGAAAAATACAAAAAAAAAAAATCATCACCCAAATGTGAAAAAATAAAATGAAATTAGGTGACTTATTTGAAAAAATCTCATTTATTCTCAAACTTATACTATTGTCATTTCTGTTTGTATGTGATATTTTTTTAAAATTATTTTAATTAAATTAATTATTTATATTATTATTCAAATTTTATAACTTTACAAATATAATAATTTTGTTTATGATCTAAATATTAAATTAATTTTAAAATACATTGATTTATTTATTATTATTATATATAATATAATCAATTATATATAATCTTAATTTTTTCTGTATTATAATTAGTTATAAAATATTTTTTCTGTATTATAATTAGTTTTAAAGTATTTTTTCTGTATTATAATTAGTTATGAATCAATTATATTATAAAATTTAAACATTTTTTAAAATTTCCAATATTAAAATTTAAGTTTTTAGACATAATCAATTATGTAATATGTTATAAATGAGACATAATCAATTATTCACTAGTTTTAAAGGTATAAATGATTGCTTAGTGTGTTATAAATTAGACATAATTGATTATCCATAATCAATTGTATAGTATGTTATAAATAAGACATAATCGATTGATATATATTGTATTTTTTTATTTTTTTTTATGAAAATAGTTAATTTCTTTTTAGTAGTATGCATAAATATTGAATTCATTAATTATATAAAATTATTATAAAATTAGCAATATAATCTAAATTCAATGTAAGATTATTTTCTAATCATATTTTTTAAAATTGTGAATATTTAAATTATTTATTTTTATCTAACAATTTTAAATTTTTACATATATTGATAATTTTTCATCTAAATTTTTTTACAATTATGAATATCAAATTTTATTTTAAATACTCATTTACTTTTAAAATATATTAAATTTTTCATAATAATAAATAAAATCATCATTAATATTAATATTCTTTTATATATATATATATATACTTAATATACGTATATAACATAATATAATATAATAAAATAATCATAAATAATATTAAAATGATCTAAATAATTAAATTTAACTAACAAAACTATTTTAAATTAATAAATATTATTTAAATATAACGCAAAAATATTTTAAATATTTATTTATTTATATATTTATTTATTATTTATAATTGTAATTTTAAATTATTTTAATTAATTAAAATGTACACAAAATTAACTTATATTCTTTTTCATTTTTTCATACACAAGGGTAAATTTGTAATCTTACATTTTACACTATTAAAAATAATTCAAAATACTTTTACAATCATCTTATCACTCCTCTACTTCAATAAACTTCCCTCACACCTTACCATACCTCAATCCAAACACACTAAACTTTTTTTGCATTTTCTTCTCAAATCCTCATATTTTCACTCTCTCATACCTTCACATTTCCACTCCACAATCCAAAGAAAATATTAAAATGCGTAGCAAAGAAAGTGTGATTTGAATACATAAAATTATATATTTTATTTGAACTTTTTTACGATTTAATTCAATTTTTTTCTAGGTCTCACTTGGTTTATTTATTTATTTTAATATAAAATTTTGGTCTTTATATCTATAGTTTTTATAAATTTTTTTCGGTATAGTTTGAAAATTTTCCTTCCTCTTTTGAAAATCTTATATAAATTTTTAAAGATAATGTTTACACATTGAAAAATTAACTCCAATAGAGTTAAAATGCTTATTTACAATAATTAATATACAACGTTTCACTACTAAATGTTGTCTATCAAAATATGGTGGCACTTTTAAAATTAAAACAGGTAGATAGATCGCGGTTGTAAGAAGAACTACAGTTCTAACCTACAACCGCTATCTATTCCCTCCGATTTAAATAGACATTGGTTCCTTTTACAACAATTGTCTATACCCTAATTTGAGCCCCATGTCACTTAAGCTTTCGTTCTCTATGTTTTCTTTCTTCTTTTTCGCACTCTCTCTTCAACTCTTTTGAAACATTCTCTTCACTCAATGTCTTTGCAAGTTTTTCCTACCCTTATTGCTTATTCTTCCAACATTCTTCCTATTGGTTCATTGTTCATTGTTCATTCTTCAATTGGTTCATTGTTTAAGGTTCTTGTCCATTGCTCCACCATCGCGCTCCGTTTTCCCTCCATCGTCGCTGCCACCGCTTCCTTTGTATGTTCTTTCTACCCTCATTGCTTATTCTTCCGCTTTTGTTCTCATCTTATATTTCCTTCATTCTTCCATTGGTTCACTGCTCATTCTTCCATTTGTTCATTGTTTAAGGTTCTTGTTCATTGCTCCACCACTGCGCTCCACTTTCCCTCTACCGTTGTCACTGTTATCGTCGTCATTGCCATCACCTTGAGGTTGGTGTTTTTTTTTTTTTGAATTTTTTTTGTCTATATGTGACTTATAAACGACAGTTCTATACCTTAATAGAATAGACTACATGATGATAGATAGCGGTTTCGAAACTGTTGTCTAATTGCTAAAAGGGACAACTATCTTTGACCTCTTCTACATTAGTGCTCATACGTGGTCTCAATTACTATTATAATATTTTTTATATAAGTATATTATGAATTTATTAGAATTATTTTTAATTATGAAAAAAAAGTCTTTTGAGTTTCTAGAGAGAATAAATTAAGAATGACTAATAATGAATTATGAACCAAATCATGAGAGATTTTGTTTCCATTTTCTGAATTTTATTTACACTGAAAATTAAACTTATGGTGAATTTGTGGGAGGTTATTTATTAACCTTTTCCCAATGACCTTATGATGAAATCATGACTGATAGAGCATCCATTTAGCTAGTTCAACCATTCAGAAGGTTGATTAAGAGCATGGCATAAGACCTAGTGTTAGGTCAGACTCATTCCATAGTGAGTGATTTAGAGCCCATTATGCATCAAAGGATTACCAGGAGCAAAGTACAAAATATTGGACCTGAGCACCAACTATTTTATCTGCTTTGTATTTCTATAGAATAGGAATTAAATAACATAAATTGGACTTGTGCAAAGTCCAAAACCTATCTTATAGAAAGAATTTCCCATGCACCTTCACATTAAGCACATGCTTAAATGTGAGAAGCATGACTCTCTTAGATGTACAATTAGTGGCGCCAATTTAGGGGCTGAAGTAGGCTTAGTTCGGATTTTGAATTTCCCTCCCTTTACGATTCACATGACACCTTAAGCTATAAATAGAATGTTTTGCTTCATGTAATTCATACTAGATTTTGAGTAAAGAAACTTTGTTGTAGTGAATTTCTGAGTAGCTATTTTTCCTCAGAGTCTTATCTTGACTCCTTTCCTCACTCATCTTGGATCTCCTCTTCCAAGTGGCTTGAATCATTCCATCACTTCATCTGCATGAATGTTACAGGCGCATAAGCTTTCCATTCTCTTATCTCTCTCCATTCTCTTTCAATTTTCGTCCAATCTTTCTTACGTTGAATTCATAACTTTGTGTTCATTTTATTCTGTGTGTCTTTTATTTTTACTCTTTGAAGAGAACTTTCTCACTTACTTAACAATTTGGTTAAACCATGTCCAATTCTAATACAAGAAAAAACAAAACTCAATGTGTGTAGTTGCTAAATCAACTCCCTTTCACCTTAGATCCATTGCATGTTGGGAGTGGGTGCTGTATTTCCTTGTTTGGTCTCATTAGGCTTCCATTTATAGGAAATTTTCCCTTTATACGAAAAACATCCGTAATTAATTATATCTCGATATTGTACATAAATAATAATATATGTATATGGATATCGTCCATTAGTTATTTACATATGGATGTTGTTGATTGATAATTACAGACGGAAATTACTTACAGAAATATTACTATATGAAATTATTTTAAAATTTCTAACATCTGTAAATTGTAGTTACCTATAAAGGATTGACCTATAAATTTTTCGTCCTAAGTAATCTATATAGATAGCTGAATTTTATCTATATATTTTTGGTAGTACCTATATATTTATGCAATAGATAATAAGGAATTTTCTTTTAGTAAATTAATAGATAATACATAATAATTCAATATGATTTATTGTAATTTAAAAGATAATTTATTTATGTTGAAAAACCTACATACCTAATTAATAGTGTATAAATATTTTTGAAACTTACAAAGTAATTCAAATATAAATAATTTTCAAATTTTACATATTTGATCTAAGATGAAAAATCTTGATTGACCATATCTTAATGTTGTTTTCTCTGTTGGAAATCCCACATCGACCAGAGATTAGAGTATTTCATTGTATATAAGTGCGTGCAAACCTCAACTTCATGAGTCGGTTTTATGAGGTTGAGTTAAGCTTAAAGTCCACTTCGTAATATCTTCTTCCAGGACAGGCACACCTATCTCATCTCCATGAGCTCAATTAATACTAAACTCAATACTCTCACATTTCGCAAACATCTTAATTTATATATATATAAAAAAAAACACACTCAAACAATTAATCAGATCTTAATTAAGTGTTAAGATCGTATTAAGTGTACGGCTGATGTCACGTCTTGATTGCCATCACTGAGCCGACTGCCCACGTCAATGGGGTCGACTGATAGTACAAGTCCTATTACGCTCAATCAAGGTCAGCGAACCTAATCCACGATTAAGAACTAGGTATTACTGCCCTAAAGGCGGTCCAACTCCTTAACCTAGCCCAATAAGAAAAGTCCACCAAAGGTAATATAAATAGCACATATTTCAAGAATAGGTACGTTGTCATATACAATGCTGTGAGAACCGAGCGTCGAATACCTTTGCTGACTTGAGCGCCGGAGTGCCTTCTCTGAGTCTGGATTACAAGAAGACCGAGAGTCGAGACTAGGAAGGAAGAGTGGGGAGTTTACAAGGAAGGGAGTTGAAGGATAGTACGGCTGACCGATAGAAGGAGAAAGAGGAATCCTTTCAATAGTTCTCTATTAACAAATCCATATATATATATATATATATTATTTTTTTTTTATTTTTTTTTATTTAAAAAAAAAACACAAGTAAAAATATATTAAAATATTACAAGTATATTTTATCATTTATCACATAAAATAAATAGAATACAAGATTCAAAGGATACATAGACAATGCTTAAGAACATAAAATAAATAGAAAAGAAGATTCAAAGGTTACATACGAAAGATGAAAAATGAAAATTAAACACACTCTTAATTAATTGTCGGATCACTAATTGAAATTTAAGATGTGAAACCTCCATCTACATATAAAATTTGCCCATTGATATATGATGCAGCAGGAAGACAAAGAAAAGCAACAAGTGATGATACTTCGTTGGGTTCTCCTATACGACCGGAAGGTATTTTAGATGTAACATTAGCATCAAACTCTTTTGGTCCACTTTTCTCCTGAAAGAACAATAATTACTATGATATTAACATAAGAGAAATAAAAACATAATGGTAACATATGTGTCAAATAAGAAATTGCACAATAAAAACAATTTTTGCACATAACACAGTTCTACAACTACCGTAATACCCTAACCATCAATTTTCCATATGAAGTAAGGAAGGTAGGTTAAGTTTATCCATTTGAAAGCATATGACATATGACATTACATTTTAAGTAAACTTTTTAATACAATAAATTTGTGACTATTTTGATTAAATAATATTTAATTTTTACTTTTATTCAATGTAATAACTAAACTTAAAGTTATACACCAATACATAAATTTGTCTAATGTCATGGTTATAAAAAATTACCTTAAATATTTGGCTCAAAAAACCTACATCGCAACCCATCTATTTGGATATAATTAGGTAGGAGTCACATTTAAGACACGCAGAATATCTATAATGAAACTATCTAAAGGAAAGCGGACATGAATGTCTGAGATTAAGCAGGAATAGAAGTAGAAAAAGTATTTAGGTTCCTTCCCACTACCCAGACAAACGGTCTCGAACTCTTTACACATACGCAAGGATAATATCCCATCAGGGGTACCTTTTAAAAAAATGTCTACACTCTCGACGAAAGTTTGAAGCACGGATGGTTGTCGAAATTTCGAGAAAATCTCTTGGACTCAGTTATCCACCCACACATAGTTGGTCTCTCGAATCTCCTCACCTCTATATGAACTTAGGGAAGTAAAAGAGGATGCCAAAAATCCTATGTCATTCCTACCTACAAGATCAACAACTTGCCAGTGCTTTTGGTATCAATAGAACTGGAATTAATATCTACGACCATCGGCCTTCCTCCACTTGGACCCTTGACGCAAAAGAAAACAAAGTGCTAACAGAAAGAGAAGACATGGTTACCTCCAAAAACTCCTCAACCGGTACACCCACAAATTCTAAAAAAACAAACACTCTCGACATTCAGATTCTTAGAGCAAATTCACAGGTAAAGTGTAAGAAGTGGATCCCACTACCACTCCTATTTATAGGTGGAGGAAGGGGGGAATATGAACCATCTTGCCCATTCTAAACCGTTGGATCATGTCGGCATCAACGATTCAGATCATCTGGCCTTGCACATCCTCACAGTACGTCACATCCACGCGCCTGGAACGCCACAATAAGTTTTCCCACTCGGCTCCTAGGTCGTGTAAGCGGTCACACGGCATAACAGTCACGTGGATATACCAGCCAACAAGAAAATTAATATCCGACATAGCGGTTAGCTGACTTAGCGACCCCATAGACCCTACATAGAATTCCTCTACTAGGGCCCGGGGCATATAGCCCTGGACGAGCATCTAGTTAAAGATAAAGAATTTTTTCTTTCACAGACTCTATGTGACACTCAAAAAATCATTTCACTTGAGCCTAAGGGACATATGTACTACCAGATGGTCGAGTGGTCAACAACCTTTCGGCCCACTTAACCTAAATAGAACCCTTAAATTTCCATTTAACCATAATGAAGCCAGTTTATTTGCAAAGAGTGATTAGGACACAATCAGACCCTCTTTTGTACCCACGAACGGACCCATAACAATAGGGGTTCATCCAAAAGGTATAAATACGAGAGACCGACAAACGCTTGAGGTAATTTTTTCTCTTTTTACTCACCTACATATTTTATTCAGACTAACTTGATCGTTAAAGTACCTTCACAAGTGCCTCCCACAATCATTCAAAGAAACAAAAGACTTGACCGAAGACTACAACACCTAAAGGCCAAAAAGACCAGAAGCAGAAGATAAAAGAAGTCACTCTAGGAAAAACCCAACCTTATAAAATTTTTTATATTTATAACCTTTTTAAAACATTACCAAATTGGACATGATCCAAATTTACAATACTAATCTGCTACTCTTGATCTTAACTTTTTTTCTACATTATCAATATCCATTTCATATCTTTAAACATACCATGACAGATTCCAAGAGTGGAGTCCAAATTGGTCCAGGTGCTACAGCATTTGCACGAATGTTATCCTTTGCCCACTCCAATGCCACATTCTTGGTGAATTGATTCATGGCTCCTGAATTAAATTATATATTTAGATCAAATATCTTCTACTATCCATTTCATTCATATCAACAAGTTAGATTCGGAAAATTACAAATGAAATTAGTATGTATATACCTTTAGTGGCTGCATAAGCAGATAAAGCTGGAAGAGCTTTTAGACCTGTAATGGATGAAATAAATACAATGTTCCCAGATCCAGATTCTTTAAGAAGTGGGTGTGCAAGTTGAGTCAAATGAAAAGCAGACTCAAAATTGGTAGCCATTATAGTTGATATATCTTCAGCAGTGTGATCTATTATTTTCTTTGTTATCTCTCTCCCTGCATTGTTCACCTACGAGAGAACCACATATGAAATCGTCCCATATACAATAATGAAAAATGAATCAGAAAATGAAGAATAATTCATTGTAACCTATTACAATGAATATATATTCTGTTACTTTTCTAACTCAACGATCAACTTGTTTTTTAAGTTACCAGTCAGTGAGTTAATTTTCATAGGACGGTGATAAGTTGACAAAAAAAGCAGTAAAGAAACATTAACAATCTAATAAATTAATATTTTAATTATATTTAATTTATTTTTTTATTTAAAATATGATTATATTATTATAATAGGTTATTAAGTGGATGTGATTTATTTTTCTGGTGTCAAAGTATTTTTTTTCAATTAAATAATAAGTATTTAGATTAAAATCAAATATATTTTAAATACTTAATAAATAGTTTTTAGTAAAATTCTTTTAAAAATACAGAAATAAATAGTACGTCATGATACCGTGCTCTGAATACCGAATATTGAATATTATTACTGATTTGAGTGTTAAAATGTCTTTTGAAAGTACTATTCGAATCTGGATTACGAGAAGACCAAAAGGTGAAATGACTAAAAAGGGAAAAAAGAAACTTACAAGAAAGAAAGTTTCACTCCAATACGACGACCAAACAAGAAGAAATAGTTATCTTGAATTCAACCCGTTTAAGAATAATTAATAAAAATTAATATTCAAACAAATTATTAACATGTATGATTGAAATATATATATATATATATATATATATATATATATATATATATATATATATATATATATATATATATTATTTTTATATATTTTTTTATATATATATTTTAGAAAATATAAATAAAAAAAATTTTTTTATTTTTTTAT
>Ga0123342_1009421_pt1 | contig 11703 bp, 8 predicted proteins | sample Turbeawhitnodule_FD_89960 | JGI IMG/M metagenome (GOLD analysis project Ga0123342, IMG submission 89960) | Root nodule microbial communities of legume samples collected from Mexico - Turtle bean Mexico white nodule | ecosystem: Host-associated > Plants > Roots > Nodule | place: Mexico: Nepantla... | reverse complement strand
GGTTACCTTGGGCCCTGTGAACGTGTTGGGGATTGCTGTCTCCAGGATCGCCTGTGAGAACGGTGTTGTGAATTCCCTAGGTGGGGATGCAGCTTCAGGCTCTTCTCCACCGCGCCATCCCCGATGCAATTCCTCGTTGGCACGATGGAGCTCATCGTTTCTCGCATGAGAAGCTGCGAGATCCGCCTGCATGCGCTCCTGCTCCGCTTTCGACACTGTCATTGCTTCCTGCAACCCTTGCATCATGCCCATGAGTTGTTGCATGGTTATCTCTTCACTCCTAGCGCGCGCAGGTCTTATGGTCATGGCTTCTTGAAAATTTTCTTAACTTATATGAGTTTTGGGAACTGGAACTCGAACGAACACGATCGCATAGAGATTCGAACAAAAGCAATTGGCGAAAACTGCACCAATTTTTCAACGAACAATGGCTTTTGGTAAAGTCTTGAAGGAATTGGGTTGAAAACTGCAACTTGGAACTGAGAAAACTTGTGTAGTGGGACTGGTTTTATATCGGCCCCACGGTGGGCGCCAAATGTTCCGGCCGGTTGACCGGGATCGTCTTTGCGCGCGGTTTGTCCTTGCGAGCTAGGACACCTTCGTTAGGATCCGTCTGCAATACCTGAAAAGAAGTGAACAAAGGGACGCCCTCGCGGCCGTTTGCACTCCGACGATCAAGTCAGCTAGCGAGAAACATCAAAGGTGACGCACCCTCTGAAGGTGGTCAGAAATAACTGAGTGACTAGAACTGTGTTGCCTTAATTGCCCTGTGCTCACAGTGGGTGCGCAACGAGAACCACTAGGGTTCGTGCTATGTGTAAACTGCCAGAATTAGGTTAAAACCCTCTCCTTTTCAAATGCTCCCAAGGTCCCTTCTTATACATCTCTCATCCTTAGAGCACATTTAAGCGCATTGAAAGCGTATAAAAATGTCCCTTGGAATATACGAATCTTAACTTACTCAACGCGTACCTTGACAAACTTTCCCTGAAACCTTTAATGAGCACGTGGGTATTGCCACGTGCCCCTTTGTCTTGACCGTTATTCTGTGCAGAGGGCCCCACAACGCCGCCACCCAACTTAGGGTTTTTCCATCGTGTGAGCCCTCTTCTCTGCGAAGTGCTTCTGTCACGTGGGTTGACTCTTTTGGGCGCCAACTCATGTGCCCTAATCACTAGTCACTTCCCTGGGGGTGTATCTGCCTTTCTCTCGTATCATACACGTGGTTCTCACCTGGTCATGGCCCTCTCATGGGTCGTATCTGTCCCAGGGTCTCCCAACAGTGGTGTGGATACTTCACGAGTCAGGTTTTACCCCCTACTGGTACTAGAACTTATGGCCTTGGAGCCACCTTTCTTTGTTACTGTTCTGAACCGTTGAGGCCCGATGTCTTTCTTGGGCGATGTTCTTTCCTTAGGCGATGTCTCTGCTTGTCGATGTCTCTTCTTGGGCGATGCCTCGAGCGGTCGACCTGTTGACCTTCCTTCCCTGGGTCCCTTGAGGGATCCCACCATGTATTTGACTTTGACTTCTGGTCAATGCCCGGAGACGGGACGGTACAGAACAAGGTCCCCATATATCTAAATGTAGAATATCAAATATAACAACAATAACAAAAGTACGTAAAACAAATGGTAGATTTTTTTGTTTGCCACAATTACAAGTATCACATATGTGCAATTTGTTAATAGTAATAAACGGATATTGATTTCTCAAGACAGTTAATCTTTCATGGGATGGATGTCCCATTCGATAATTACAGGTTATTATCCTTAATATTGCAATTAATAAAAGGATCAAAAGTTTGTGGTAAAGCATGTGAAAAAACAGAAAAAGAATTAAAGAGATATACAAGCCAACATTGACTTTAACTATGCGAATCTTCTCTTGGGGATAGATTGTCCTATATGATACATTGTGCATCTAAGTTGCAGAGATAATTTGAAAGTAAATATTAGATTTTAATGGAGTTGAGGCACATATAACACATCTATAAGATAAAATTTGTCAGAGAATTCAATTGAACCATAATAAGTGGAAAAAATAGATTGACTAGTTGGTAAATTAATTAAAACGGGTTTAATTTTGTTGTAATGTGTGAAAGTAGAAGGTTAATGCATATGTGATCAGTTGCACTAGAATCAATTATCCAGGAATTTTTAATATTTGGTATGGAAGAAAGAAACTTATTCGTTGGAGACTGTTCATTTGGTTTGGTGGCATCTACAAAGAAGGTGTCAACTTGATTTGTTTGGGCTTGAGAAGGAGAGGCACTAAGATTATTTTGTCTCAGTATATCAATTAGAAACTGACATTGTTGAGATGTGAGGTGGATATCTTTGGTGTCCTGTTCTTTCAAAAAGTGCTAAGGAAAAACATCATCATTAGTAACCAAATTATGAACCTGAGTGGTTTGGTTAGTAGTATGAAATTTGTATCATGGAAATTCATGTTTCTTGTAGCATGTGTCAATAGTGTGACCAGTTCTATCACAATAAGTGCATAGTTTTCTAGTGGAATTGAATTTAGAATTTCTAGTATCAATAGTGGGAAACCCAACTTTTTGAAAGCATACATTCTTAATATGACCATACTGTCCACATAAATTACATAGCATGTTATTTGGAGCAACAATATGACTAACATTGACACTATGAATGTTGGTAACAAGCACAACAATAAATAGTTTCCTTTCTTGTTCCACAACTAGGAAAAATATTTTTGGCATGAGTGGAATAGGTTCCATTAGTAAAACATAGGAATATTACTATACTGGTCATTTAATTTCCTAAGAAATTGCATTGTCCGATCTTCACACTTTCTTTGGTTTAAAATGATTCCAACAAAACAATAACATTTAACAAGGCATGTGCAGATAGGCTTAGGTCCGAAATTTTCCAATTCATCCCAAATTATACGCATTTTTGTAAAATAGTAAATCTCAGAAAAATCTCCTTGGTTTAAAGAAGCAACATCAAGTTGCAAATCAGAAATACGAAATAAATTACCTTGAGAATATCTAGTTTTCAAATCATTCTAAATATCATGAGCAACACCCATCCAAATATCACTTTGTCTAATAGGGAGACAGACAAAGTGAACTAACTAGGATACTACCATATTATTACAGCGTGACCAAGCAGAAAAGGTAGGGTTATGCTTTGGTGAACAAGGGTGAGTGCCGAGAATGAATTCGACTTTGTGTCTGGCACTGAGAGATGTGATGATCAAACGAAGCTATGAATGGTAATTGGTTGAGTCAAGGACTGGTGAAACCAATGAGACAATGATATTCTTATTAGGATGCAAATACAAGTAGCTACTCACTAGTTGTTCCGATAGGAAAGATAAAGTAATGCTTTCGTTAGTCATTATCTGCAAGAAAGATAGTCAAGATTTGCAGAGAAAGTCAATGTTCTGATACTATATTACACTCAAATGGAGATCAAGAAGCAAGCCTTAAGCACTACTCAATCAAGAATCAATGCCAATATACCAACAGAGAACATGATATGCAAAGAGAATGAAGAACCCTAATCGTGATGAGAGAAAACATAGAAAAGAGAGAATAAGAAGGAATGAGTGTATAAATGAAATGTATTTCATAAACGTGAAATGATATAGTGGTACAGAAAATAAAAGCGTGAGTGTATATAAGAAAAGTTGTGCCTAAACATTTGACAAAGACAAAAACAACCATATGGACCCAATAGAGGCCCACAAACTAAAAAATAGGTTTAACAGTTGTCATAAGTACTTTTTTAAAAAAATAAAAATATTATAAAAAGTTACCTTTTATATTGTAAAAAAAGAAAAATATTTTGTAAATATTACCTTTTCAGAACAATATTTTAATGTTTCAAAAAGTACTTTTTACAAAAACTCTTTAGGTTTTTCGTAATTTAGAAAATGATTTATGGAAGATTAAGAAAATAAATTGTCTTTCAAAAAATTCATGGCCTAATGCAAAGAAAGTGCTTTGAAAATTAATTTCTAACTTTTTCTTTAGATATTATGCAATATACTTTCTTGAACATATTTTTATTTTTTAATATTCTAGAAAGTACTTTTTGAAACACATCTTACTATTTTAATATTTTGGAAAGTACTTCCTAAAACATAAAAATGAAAAGAGTATAAGTTGAGGCAACTTTATGAAAAGTACTTCCCCGAACTTGTTCTTCATTTTTACATTTCAGGATATAGTTTTCAAGGAAAAACACACACACACACACATATATATATATATATATATATATATATATATATATATATATTTCTAAAAGTATTTTCTAAAGAGATATTTGTGATCAAAGTTTTTGCAAGAAAAAGAATGAATGATTTTAAGAGAGCAATAACTATCTTAATTAAATTGGAGAAAAACAAATTTAATCTTAATTGATCCTTATGGCAAAGAAACACTATGTTGGAGGGTTGAGACAGTGAAAACATAAAAGCATGCACAGGAGTTTGTGACTGAAAAAGTCTCAAAAGGATATTGCATTTAGCAGAACTGGCAAGTGTTAATAGCAATAGCCTAATTATATTTATATTAATTAACTTTGTTTTAAAACTAGACCGGATCTACCAGTCGAACCAATGAACCGGTTAGTTAAAAAGTATTTAATAATATATTATTTTAATTTAAGAAAATAAAAATCAACCTAAACTATTTATTTATTTTTATTCTACATATAAATTTATTATTATCAACCAATATTGACTTAAATATATGTTTTTTAATATATTTTTATTTTTTAATCTTAATTTTATTTACCTATTTAATATTAAGCCTCTATATTTTTTAGTTTTAGTTGTTGTCTTTTTTTAATTCTTATATTGTGTCTAAAGTATTTACTATGTGGATTCAAATTAGAACTAAAATTAAAAAAATCTTTCAAAAATAAAATGCTTGATTGTTGTGAAAATCCATCTTCTTGTGAGTATATCCGCAAAAGCTGAGTTTGAACCAGAAAATACAACTTTTGAAAATTCATTTTTGGTTCATACTATTCATACTTTTAAAACCGCAGCATTGACTATGCATAACAACGAGACATAATGGAAGTTGGCACCAAATGGGGTTCAACTGTTTGAAGAACCTTTTGAAAACTACTATTTAAGATGTTTGAAGGGTATGCAAAATGTCTTTTGTTCCTATGGGCAAGCAAAACTGATACATTGTCGTGGTCCAATTGTTCATTGTGTCGTTTTTTGTGGTTGTTTTTATCTTATGGGGAGTTATGTATTCAACAATAAACTACTCATGATTTGTGTCAAACTCCTCAGCAAAGCCATTTGTCATCGAACTTATCATTTGACCATAAATGGTGGAAAGGTTGATTGCTCTTCCAAGTGCAATATCCTCATTAAATTCATGGGTGCCAATCTTAAACATTACATATGTGAGTTATTGGAGAAAAATTAAGAGATCACCTTATAATCTAAAATTTTATAAGAATTGTTCTTGTAAGAGTTGGAAAGTTCTTGAGAGTTTTGTTCGTCTAGATTTTTTTATCTCTGTTTCGAATGAGTCTAGATGGCCGACACACATTGGCGGTACTTGTTAAAGGTCTTGTGACACTTAAGTTAGTGTTCGGTATCGATGAATGTAAGTAGTAAATGTTATTAGATATACACTTTAGTTTGATATTGTTAAACCTATTTATAGAGATGCATTGAACCCTTGTTGGTGGGCCTAGAATGAATATCATAGTTAATTCTGAATTAGTCTCATGAAATGTTAATCCTCTGCATGTAAACCATACTTAAATAACCTTTACTTTAAGTTGATGAGGAGCACATAACTACTATGGTAAATATTGCATTATTCAGCTGTATATTCGAGATGTTCTTGATCATGACTAAGAATTTGAGTCGTATAAGCTACAAGAATAATTCTTTTTTAATATTTCTGTTTATATTCTTAATTTTGTTCATCTTTATTATTACATGTGTAACTTTCAATATGGTCCTTCATATGATATCACAAATTAGTTTCTTTCATGCAATTTCACTTCAGTTAGTTTGCTTGGTTTATCAAGTGATTCCTATGAATCTATTATGCTTATTTTGCATTCTATTTTGGACCTATAATATTACTGGCAATTTCTTAGATCCTAAAATTTAGAGACCAAACTATGTATAATTCATTAAGAAAATGATAAAAAACTTGCAATTTACAAGTCATAAAAGTTGTTGGTAATGGTTGTGCTTTGTCAAATGAAATATTGAAATATCAGGTGATGCATAAAAATGATTCTCATGGTTTCAAGAATTTTCAGATACCATCTTTCTAAACAAACACAATGAACTCAAAGTCTCAGTTTCTAGACATACCTCTGCATTTTGTTATCTGTTTACATAAAGTAGAGATGTTGCAGTTTCTAACAGTAGGATTAAGAAAGAATTAGAATCTCCAATATAAGTTGCAACTGAGATATGTACCAGTCGGATCAAGTGAGCCACGTCATTCGGCCTCGACAACCGATCAATCGGTTGGAATTACATTAAAAACACATTTGTAATAAATGACAGTTAAGACAATTATAGAAATTCCCTGTGAATCATGAATACATTCTATCAAATCCAGGTGATGCTCCGAGAAATAAGCTAACATTGATTTAATACAGATTCGGCCCATCATTAAGATGACCCATGACTCAATGCTATAAATAAGCTCTCTATTGTGGAGTAAGTGACGATTTTAATTAGTTTTACTATACACTCTCTTAATATATAGTACTTATTTGATCGTCAGAGAACCTTTTGTAGATTAACTCTCGACCGAGTGTTGAGGGATTAAAGGAGAAGGAGTCTTGAAGATTGAAGAAGTGTATTCAAAAGCAAAGGAGCGTTGAACGACCAAAACATACAACAATTATTACAACTAATCTCAAATACTATCTAGACCTCCTTTGTCTATACAAGAACAAATACAATAAAAATATTTTGAAATTATCAATTATAATTAGTATGAGATGGAATCATCACTTTAAAAGTAAAAATAATAATAATAAATAGTTACTTTTACTTTTTTTTTTAACTTTTCTTTTGGAGTAATTTTAGGATTATCATAAATTTTTTTGTTTGGTATCTAAACATTAACTTATAGATGTTGTTTTGTGTTCATTGTTGATTATCAGAATTTCATTACTAGAAAACCAAATTCTAAACTGTATTTTGGTTCATTATTCTAAAAGGAAAAATGTTAGAATTTAATTCGAAAATCGAATTTGAAAACTGATTGTTTTTTCATACTAAAATTAAATAAATATCTAAAATTAAAATAGTTAATTTTTACCAACATTAGTGAGAATTTCAATTTATTTTTGTAAAAAGTTAAATATAATTAATATTGAGATTGTGTAAAAAAATATTAAATTATTTGATAATAAAAATTAAAAATTTAAATATTGATTTTTTAAAAGAATGATTTGAATATATTTGTAATTAAATTTATTTATTAACTTAATTATATAAAATATGGAATAATATTTTACTTATTTAAGAAATTAAATTTATTGTAATATCTTGTTTGAAATAGTTCATTAATATAACATATTTTTCTTAACTGTAAAAAATATTTTAAAAAATTAAATAAATAGATTTAAAAATTAAATAAATTTTAAGATATATTTTGGTAATAATTGTAACTAAAATTTAGTATTGAATATAAATACTTTATTAAGTTATTCAATTGTGATTAATTATATTGATATAAATTTTGAAATATATTTTTTATTTTGTTCTAACGATATTTGTAAATTTTATTTCAGTAAAGTAATAAATGAATATGTTAAAAAATGAAAAATAAATAATATATTAATTAAATATAAATTAAAAAGAGAGTGAATAATAAGTTAAAAGTAGATAAATAAATCCATAAATTTAGTAACAATGTAAATATTTAATTAATTTACAATTGAATATGAAGCTCCCAAAATGGATTTTAAATTCCAACATTCATTCTATTCATTACCCCTTGAGGAAAACTGAAAAGAGTATTGTTACCAGAGAAAGATTCTTAATAAAATAATGGTTATATATTCTTTTGGTATATGTAGTTTTTGTCAAATTTTATTTGATTTTTTATCATAAAACTTGATTAATTATTACTCCAACCTTAAAAATATGTGAATTAAACCTTTTTTCATTTATTCTATGATAATAAATCATCACTAATATTCAAATTACACATTTTAAAAAGTTAGAAAATTGAAAGAAAGAATTATAAATTCGTCACTCACAAATTTTAATATTTATGTTTAAGTTTTTATTAAATATCTTAATGGGGTTACTTAATACATATTTTTATATATTTTAATTATATTAATGTTTGATTTTAGAGAAATGTGTAACTAAATTTTATTTTTCGTCACTGATTCATTAATTAACTTGCTTCTTTTTTTTTCTAATATTTTTAAATTTATCGATCAATTTGTTTTTGAAAAAAAATATTAAAGAATTTACTAGTGAGTTGAAAAATATTAAAAATAGAAGAAACAGGTTGATCGATAAATTGACACAAAAAATTATATAAAAAAAATTCTTATGCCCTTATTAATGACAAAATATAATAACAAAATACTTAAATAAAAAATAATTTGAACATATTCAGTAATTGTTTTTAATAAAAACTTAATTAAAATATCTACAATTTAGTGACTACTTAAAACTTAATTAATATAAGAAAAAAGTAAGTTTTTTCTAACATAAATAAGTAAGAAGTAGCATGGATCTTAAAGGAAAATAGACTGCTAAGCAACGCATATTAGCCTTGAAGTCACAACTTGGGTATGTTGGTAACGTGCTTTTTGGACTTCTTTATTTTTCTGGATAAGTTACTTAACATTATTTGTCTGAAAGTTGCCAAACAGTGTTTTGTGGACAAAACATTATTTGTTATAAAAGGTGTTCGGCTATGAATAATTTTTTCTTTTCTTTTTTCCTTTTTCTTGCTTTATCAAAGCATAATTTGGTACAATGTTCAAGGTATCGTTCATTAATCTATGCCCAAGCTACAAAGTTGTCATTTAGTTAGTGGGATTCTTGGAGAGACCAAACAAACCATTTTCTAAACCATGGTCGGCTTTCATTTCTTCTCAATCATGCAAGTTTGTTACAACTAACTCTAATCAATGTTCCTTGGTGCTTCCTCACTCAATTACCATACTTCCGCCTTCATCAACTACTTATTTCCAATAAAGAATTCTAGAAAAGATATTTAGAAAAATGAAATTAAATTTTATATAAATTAATTTATAAATTTTTTGAGTGTGATTTATGTTCTTGTATGAGGGTTGAAGCCTAGAAAACTATTAAGAGAATTCTTCTATCTCCTTCTATTGGTCGATCGTATTGTCTTTTAGCTCACTTCCTTGAAAACTCCTCGCTCTTCCTTCCTAGCCTCGACTCTCGGTCTTCCGTAATCTAGACTCAGAGGGTACCTGCAAAAGGCACTTCGACGCTCAAGTTAGCAAAAACATTCGGTATTCAGTTCTCAAAGCACGGTATATGATGACGTACCTGATTCTTGGAATATGTACAATTTATATTACTTGTGGTGGACTTTCTTTATTGGGCCAAGTTAAGGACTTGGACCGCGTTTAGGGCCGCATTACCTAGCTTTCAATTGCGGATTAGCTTCGTTGACCTTGATTGAGCGTAATTGGACTTGTGCTGTTGGTCGACCCTATGGACGTGGGCCTTTACCTCAGTCGGCTAGTGAGGGGGATCAAGATATGACATCAGACGTACGACCCTCACCGGTACACTTGCCCCCCAGGCTTGAGGATGATTAATTCGAAGAGTCTTTTGAGAGTGGTGTGTCGGTTGGGCTTTTGAGTTTTGTGTGACGATTGGGGTTCTCGATGCGTAATGTGACGTTAGGCGGTGTTTGACGCATGACGTGACCCGCATTGGTGAGGGGTTTTTTTAGCGCCAAGCGACGAAGACTGTTGAATCGAAAAGATCTAACAACCTCTGTCTTTACGACCAAGACTTCTGTCGCAGATATTTTAGACAGGTTTCCGGTTTTGAAGGAAGATGCTAGCCTTATCTTTTTTAGGGTTGAGCCGTACTTACCGACCGAGACCATATGTCTGGGTCGGTCTCCCACCGAGTCACCTTTCTTCTACATGTTTTCTTGTCTTTTTTCAGACTTACATGTTTCTTTACCTTTTGATAACTTCACGATGGGTGTCTTTAAGGCACTCAACGTGGCTCCTACTCAGCTTCATCCCAACACCTGGACGTCCATCCAGGCTTTCCGCCAGATATGTGACGTTCTTCGTTTACATCCAACACCTTCATGTTTTCTGAGCTATTACACCTCCACCTGGTCGAGCCTGTTTTGTGCCATTCACTGATTAGTCGGTTGAGTAATATCCTCTTCAACTCCTAAACCACTTTGTATAAAAAGTTTAAAGAAAGATTTTTCAAAGTCTTCGTCCGACCGAAAGCCATGCCATATTTATTTGACAAAGCCGGTCGATTGAGGTTTCCTATGTCTTGGACTAGGAAGCCTCAGAAGTTTAAGGAGTAGCCTCGTCCGACCATGGATGCTAAAGAGCTAGATATTCTTTTTTGTCTTTGATAAGCTCCCGAGGAAACTCCCTACACGGAAGTTGATAACCGTGCACATGAAAGCATCTCATTGGGTGGCCTTTAAGGCCCGCCACCGTCTGATGACTTTGACCCTGAGAACGAAGTGTTTGAGGGTCGGATCTTGCCGAGGGCTGAGGTGAGGGCTTTGGAGAACGCAACACAACCTGCATCCATTGAAGGTGTTGAAGCCGAAGACCAGTAAATCTTAGGTTTTAAGTTTTTCCTTCCTTCGACCTGGATGTGGCCCTTTATCGCTTTACCTTCGAGGTTGGGGTGTGGCCTCCTCCTTGCTTTGTTCATTAATGAAATGGTCGTTTGTTCGTATATTGTAGTTTTATTTGAACAAGTTAAGTTCTTCGGTTGGTATAATTAGACAAAGAAAATTGAACAAGTTAAGTTCATCTGTCGGATAACTTAATTGAACAAATTAAGTTCCTCGGTTGGATAACTTAATCGAACAAAGAAAATTGAACAAGTTAAGTTCATCGGTCAGATAACTTAATTGAACAAAGAAAATTGAACAATTTAAGTTTCTCGGTCGGATAACTTAATTGAGCAAAGAAAATTGAACAAGTTAAGTAATCAGCCTGATTGTGCTCGTAATGCGTTTTAAAGTTTTGGCAGGATATGCCGGTTAAGGCTTCATCTAGACAGAACGTGAGTCTTTTAGGTGTCGGTAGGGTAAGCTGGTTAAGGTTACGTCCTTGACTGCACACAACTTTTGTGGTATGAGCAGGGTATGCCGGTTAAGGCTTCCTCTAAATCGAACCAAGGTTTCGCGATGTTGGCAGGGTATGCCGATTAAGGCTTCAATCAGACTGACCCGAGGTTTTGCTGTATTAGCAGGGTATGCTGGTTAGGGTTTCATTCAGATCGATCCGAAGTTTGTGGTATCAGCAAGGTATGCCCAAGTCGGGGTAAGCACAAGCGAACTGTTCCAAGGCTGCGCCAAACCCGGAAGTCAGAACGTCCGCGGCGTTGAGGTCGAGTTCTTCACTTTGTTTCTTCAGCTTTTCGTTCTCCTCAAGCGCCTGGGCAAGTTTCGCTGCAGATTCGTTCAGCTCCTTATCTTTCTCGCTCAGTTCCTTGGCTTTT
>Ga0123342_1009420_pt1 | contig 11704 bp, 5 predicted proteins | sample Turbeawhitnodule_FD_89960 | JGI IMG/M metagenome (GOLD analysis project Ga0123342, IMG submission 89960) | Root nodule microbial communities of legume samples collected from Mexico - Turtle bean Mexico white nodule | ecosystem: Host-associated > Plants > Roots > Nodule | place: Mexico: Nepantla... | reverse complement strand
TTATTAGTATTATTAATATTATTAGTATTATTAGTATTATTAATATTATTAGTATTATTAGTATTATTAATATTATTAGTATTATTAGTATTATTAATATTATTAGTATTATTAGTATTATTAGTATTATTAGTATTATTAGTATTATTAATATTATTAGTATTATTAGTATTATTAATATTATTAATATTATTAGTATTATTAATATTATTAATATTATTAGTATTATTAATATTATTAGTATTATTAGTATTATTATTAATAATAAGTATAATAAAATTCATAATAATACACAAGTAGTTGATTGTTGTAGTGGTTAAGTTTTTCCTAGTGACTGGAAGAATTTGTGTTCGAATCCCATTTGTGCAGATTTTTGTTTTATGGTGGTGGCAAAGTTACATGCGGATTTTAATTCCCTTGGTAGCTAATTAGATACCAATTTAGAAACCATTTAACAATAATAGAAACTAATTTATAAACCAAATTTTTTTTTAGTCTCCAAAGTTGTCTCTAATTTGGTCACTATAACAACTAATTATTTTTTGTCTCTAAAATTAGTTTCTATTTAATAATTTTCTTGTAGTGTACACCTTTCACTAGCTTAGGAAGGGATATCAAGTCTAGGAAGTTTTCTCATAAATTCATTGGGCCTTATCATATTCTCAGGGAATAAGCCTAGTAACTTATGAACTCGCCTACTTCCTCTGTTATCCCACATAACATATTCAATGCATCACATTGAGAAAGTATGTACCTAATCTTGAACATATTCTAGAGTCTCATATAGTTCAATTCAAATACAACTTATGTTTTGAAGTTAGGCTAGTTAACATAATAGATTCATAAGTGAAACAATTGCGTGTTAAAAACATCAACATGATGAAGGTGGTGTAGGATCTAAGATATGATGATTCTCCTTGGGAGATGGAAAGAAATGATATATGTATTCCTATATTTTCTCTAGTACGAGTATTTTCAATGACAATTTTTGTTATTGTTGGGTATAATACATTTTTTTTTATCATTTTGTATTCCTTCTATATTTCTTCTTTCTTATTATGATTCTTTCTCATCTTTTCTCATGTAGCATATTCCTCTCATTATAACTATGGAATGACTGTTGAATATTATTGATATTGAAATGTTGGATTGATTTTGATTAAGAAAATACTATGATAAATATTATTGGCAAAAATTTGGTGATGATGAAATTAAAATTTCTATAATTGGAAGTATATTTGGAAAATATAAATAAAGTTTATGTGAACTTTTGAAACTAAGATTATTTGTGATCCAATTTTGATATAATAAAGTATTTTTTGTTGTTGTTTTAAGTTTGTTTTTAGCATTTTATTTGAATGTTGTAAGTTTAGGTCACATGTCAAATAAATAAGACTGAATCCAACAACTTAAGTATGACGTGTGATTTATTTTATGCACATTAAATTATATGTTTAGCTAAGTTTGAGAGTATTTATTCTCTGACAAATTGTTTGAAATTAATATTATGATTTTATTTATGTTGCTTATAGAATGTTTTGGTTGATTTTTTTTTAGAAATGTTTGGCTATTTATATCATGTGATTTATTTTATGCATATTAAATTATATGTTTGGCTAAGTTTGAGGGTGTTTGATCTTTGACAAATTGTTTGAAATTAATATTATGATGCTATTTATGTTGCTTGTATAAAGTTTTGGTTGATTATTTTTTTTTGGAAATGTTAAATTTATAGTTGTTTATGTTATCCCTATGGTATTGTGAAATCTATTGTTTTTACATAATTCGCCCGATGAATTAGAATTCACCCAACAAATATCAACTCTAGAATAATGGACTAATTTATGATTTAAGTTTGTTGAGCGGATTATACATCACCCAACAAATTTGCTCTATTTTAAGATGGTAAGTTTGATTGAGTTATATGATAGGAAATGTTTATGTAGATGAATTGGACATGAGTATTAAGACTAATTGTGATACTTCCATTGAATTGATGTGTCTTATATTGGATTATTGAGTTCATATACTTGAGATGGTATGTTGAGCCTATCTATGATTTTGTAGTATTAAGCAGAATAACCTATTATTGAAATGTCATATCCTTGATCAAATGATGATCTAAATTATGTAAATCAAGACATCAAGTGGTGAAAATTTGATTGAGAATTTTTGCACCATTATTATATATGTTTGGTTGTACTATTATTTGTGTAGCGAACTTATCCCAGCTTATGGAGTTAAGGTCTGCGTGTAAACCCTAAGTGCTAAGAATAAATGTGTTAAGTGTTTTGGAAGACATCTATTAGTTATTTTGTATCCATTATAACTAAGGTGCATTATACACTAATGACTTTGAATTAGACAAAATAAAGTTAATTGATTTTAGGGATTTGAATTGAATAACTTACATATGTTTGTTTAATGATCCTTAATACTTGATACCTTATCCTTCTTATATATTTTATGTGATTTTAGTAATTGTACTTGGTACTTGAGCACATGACAATGTAGGTATCAAAGATAGTTCTATCTAAAACCTAAAAAGTTTTATCATGTATATTCATATATGTGGATCTTCTTGTGACTTTTTGATAAACTTTATTTATGTAAATTTTTTTTTCTGAATATATTATAATTGATATTTGTATGTATATGTGATATCAGTGAGACTCTTAGTGTATTTTTATGTAATTCAATTAATATGAAATGATGGAATCTACCAAATTTAAGGAATAAAGAAGATAAAATAATTTGTATGATATACCCATGACGTTATATCATCCAATTTTATTTTCTAAATGTTTACAAAGACTTGAGATCCGCTTAAGAATAACATATTACAAGTCAAAATTCACATGATATAAAAGAAACATTGATGGACTTGAGTTTAAGTAGGTGAACTAAATAATTATTAATGTAGTTTTTATATTTTTAATTAAATATTTTAATATCTTTTAAGATGGTCTAGATTCATTAGTGGGTAAGGGTAGATTCCTAAAAAAGTCTCTTACATAAGAAGAACAAACTTTTGGAAAATTTCCAATGCCACCGTATCAATTTAAACATGATTCAAATTTTTCAGTGAAGTGAAATGATAATATTTTTCCTGTGAAATGACGAAATTGATCTGAAATAAAAGAGGGTATGGATAAAAAAATATTTTTGGAATTCCTTTTCTGGAATATATTTCCAAATTTGAATTTCCATAACACATTTATAAATTTTGAAATGTTTTTCCAGATTTTTTTATTTTGAATTCTCTTTTCTGAAATGTATTTTTTTTTTCATTTTGAATTTATTTTTTTGAAATAAAATTTTAATTTTTAAATTATATTTTTTGAATTCTAAATTTTTAAATCCAAAATAGAAGGTAACTTTGAAAAAATTGAAAAATAATAAGGTATAGGTCAAATTGGTACGGTGGGGGAAGAATTTGTCCAAACTTTTTAGAGCATCTTCAATTAAAGAAAAAAAAGTGGTGTTTTGAAAAAAAAATTGTCTTATAAATTGTCACTTAGAATACCAAGAAACTAAAAACTGGTTTTAAAGTTCTTCGTTTTTTTTAGTAGATTTTACAACATATCCCATATTTTAATATTTAAATTTAATCTCTAATATAGATCAAAGTAATTATTTTATATAAATTATAATTATAAATGAAAACATAAGTTTATCTTTTATAAATTATAAATAAAATTGATGAGAAATAGAAACAGAGAGAATAAAAACATGCACAAACATTAAGAATAAAAAAGCCTTCAAAATTAACACTGCAAATAAAAAGAAAATTTTCTTGATATTCTCAACCAAAAATTCTTTGTATTTTTGTTAATACTAAGAATAATATATTTTGAAACCTTGAGTTATGTTCGCGATTAGAAAAAGTGAGAAATTAAAAAAGAAAATATATGGATGGAGGTAAGAAATGGAAGAAAAAACGCGTTCATTTATAAAGATATATTGATAAGTTAAAGAAGATTTGTTACTTTGAATTAAGAAATTTAGGGATAAGAGTAAAAAGCAGTTCCTAAAAATCTAGGGGAGACAGTTCTCTAAACTGGAAAAATTTATTCAACATGATTAATTCAATTATTTCTGATCCGATAGTCTTACCAAAGAATCATATTTATAAACTTGGATGGTAACAAACACTAGATATTCATTAAAATAAGACTCAGAAATAAATTTTCACTACCACTTATTTTAACTAGAATGCTTCGATATCAACAAGTGACACATGTCCATTAAGAGTGGAGTTAGGTGGTCATGGATTTTGGATTTTTCAAAATCCAATTTTATCCCATCTAAATTCAAATAAATGGATTGGATTTAAGATCTATATTAAGATCTATATTAATTTTAATTAACATCAAATATATTTGGATTTTTTATAAATTCATTTAAAGTGGATTAAATCAACTTTTTTAATTAAATTAAATCCACTTTGTCAATTACATTAAATCCATTTTGATATGGACACAAATTAACTTGGTTCGAACTGGACCTAAGCCGACTCAACCTGGATGTGGACCAACTCGACTCTACATCGGCCCAGACCCGGATGGCTCGACATTGGTTCAGGCCTTAGACAAATTGACATCGACCCGAGCCCAGACAACTCAACATCGGTCCGGGCTTAGACGAATCGACATCGACCCAAGCCCGAACGACTTGACATTGGCCCAGGCTTGGACGACTCGACATCGGCCCGGACCCGGACGACACGACATCGGCTCGATCCCGGACGACTCGACATCAGTATGGACCCGCTCAGCTCAACATCAGCCCATGCCCGCTCATCTCGACATCAGTCCGGGCCCGCTCATCTCGATATCAATTTGGGACTGCTCGATTCGACATCGGTCCGGGCCCACTCGACTCGACATCGGCCCGGTCCCGAACGACTCGACATTGGCCCGGGCCCGAATGACTTGACATCGACTCGGGCTCGAATGACTCAACATCGGTCCGAGCCCGACAACTCGACATCGGCCCTGACCCGGACGACTCGACATCGGACCGGGCCCGCTCGACTCTACATCAACCTGGGCCTAGACAACTCGACATCAACCCGGGCCCGCTCGGTTCGACATCGACCCGGGCCCGCTCAACTCGACGTCGGTCAGGGCCCAAACGACTCGACATCGGCTCGGGACCGGACGACTTGACATTGGCCCGAGCCCGGACGACTCGACATTGGCCCAGGCCCGCTCGAATCGATATTGGCCCGGGCCCGCTCGGCTAGACATCAGTCCGGGCCCGAACGACTCGACATCAGGACTGGGCCCGACCAACTCAACATCGGCCCATACCCACTCGTATCGACATCGGTCCAAGCCCGCTAGACTCAACATCGATCCGGGCCTTAACGACTTTACATCGGTCCGGGCCCAGACGACTTGATATCGGTCTGGGCCCGCTTGGCTCGACATCAGCCTTAGCGACTTGACATCGGCCTGGGCCTGTACGACTCGACATCGGCCCGAGCTTGCTTGACTCAACTTCGACTTGGGCCTACTCGTCTCGACATGGGCCTTGGCTCAATCGACTCGACATGGGCCCAAGCCCACTCGTCTAGACATGGGCTTGAGCCTGCTCAGTACGACATTGGCCCGGGCATGCTCGGCTCGACATCGGCCCGGGCCCGCTCGACTAAATATCGGCCTTCGCCCGTTCGAATCGACATCGATCTAGACCTGCTCGACTCGACATCGGCATGGGCCTGCTCGGCTCGACATCAGCCCTGGCCTAGTCGTCTGGATATCGGTCCAGGCCTCGCTCGACTCAATATCGAACCCGAAAGACTCAACTTGACATGGGTCTGGACCGGCTCGACTAGACATTGGCATGGGCCAATTCGGCTCGATATCGGCCTCAGCCGACTCGGGTCGACTCAATATCGGCCACTCAGCTTGACTTGGCCCAGGGTTGACTCAGCTCGATTTTGGCCCATACCTACTCGATTCGACTTGGGCCCGGACGACTCAGCTCGACGTGGACTTGGACCGACTTTGCTCAACCTGGACCCGAATTGTCTTGGCTCAACCTGGTTAGGCCAAGTCAAAATCCAACCCAAAATGCAATTTGGATAATCCAAAAATGTATCCAATCTATATCTAATCCATATCCAATTAAATGGATTGGATTTAAAATCTAAAAATATAGATTTGGATTTGAGATAAATCCATTTAAATGGATTAAAACTAATATGATTTTGGATAATTATGGATTGAATTTTGTAATTTGAATTTTTTGCCCACCCTTAAATAATGTAAGTCAGTAAAAATAATAAGTGCTAATAAAAGTTTATTTCTAAGTGCACTCTAGGGGTGGGCACAAAAATCCAATTGAATTAAACTGTTTCATGTTTAGACTGCTTCAATTTAATTAAAATCCATTTATTTAAATTTGGATTTTATTTTGATCCATATTTTATGGATTTTCCAAATCAGATTTCCATTTTAGTTAAACAGATCTTTAAAATTAAAAAAATCCAGATTTCCGTTTTACTTATTACTCAAATCTTCCAACTAACTGAATCAGCGTTAACCTGTATATGATCATGTCATTGATGAAGAAATTCTTTATCAACCAAACCAGTTTTCAGTATTCACGTTGATGTAATTTTTTTTTTTCCGTTATAAGATGAATGAAAAATGTCTTTTAGAAAATAAAATAAAAAGTTTATAGAAGAATTATTTTATAAAAACATGGATAAGGAAAGCAGATTATTGATCTAAACTCTTATTTGTCTAAGAAACTTATGATTTTAACGTTTAGCATTGAATGATAGACATTTTTTTTCACGTGGAGAGGGTTAAATTCATAAATTCATGACGTTGCCAATTAGATATTTTATATCCTATGATTTTGCTACTTTTACACTTAAATATGAATAAAATTAACTAATTTCAAAAATTTTAAGAATAGTAGTTATAATTTTTTGTATTATTAAATTTATGATATTATTAAATTAAAATTTTATTATATTTTATGATATTTATATAATATTAATTTTTTTGTTACATATTATTATATTAATATTATGTTTAGTTTTTTTAAAAAAATATAGATTTAGATTTAAAATCCAATTAATTTGTTTTATAAAAATATGAATTTGGATTTGATTTGAATTGGATTAGATTTATAAAAATTCAAATTGATTTTATAAAAAATATGAATTTAGATTTAAAATCCAATCTAAAAATCCAAATTAATTTTATAGAAAATATGAATTTTGAATCCAATTCAAATATTTGTACTTAGATTGGATTTGGATTTTCCAATCCATGACCACCTTTGCCCTTACCAACTCACCAAACCCAAATGGCATGTTATTGAAATAGGCTATGATTATAAGAAATTATCTTTGTAGGAATTGTCCATCGGAGTTGCTTAACTTTCTTTCATTCACAAGTGTCATCGAAATACAATATCCCAATAAATGATTTTATTCATGTTTGGTTTTAGATAAATATTATGTTTTCTTTCTCGTTTAAACCAAAGAAGTTACAAAAGGGTGATTAGATGAAACGTATATATTTCAGTATTGTTGCTTTGCTGATGATATGAAAATGTTACAAACATTTCAAAATCACGTTAAAAAAATCGGTTATGTTAGATAAATAATAACATCTTTAACCTCACATTAAAAAATTGATTATGAATCCATAATTACTTATTCATGTAACTTTACAGTAGATTCGTTTGCAATAACGTCATCAAATATAAATAATGTCATAATTAAAATAAAATATGTTCTTACAAAATCTTAGAAATAATTAATCTTTTTTTTCTCGGTCTCTTGGGTTTTCACTGATGTCTTGGGTTTTCGGCGACTGGATCAACTAGATTGGACTCTCTTATGTGGGCTTAGACTGATTCTTGGTTACTGGATGCGGAATATCACTCAGCTGCTTGGTCAAGTTCAACTCTCGACTTCTAGATTTGGGGTCACTCTTGGGTGCGAGTGTTGCAAGGTACTCCGATGATAAAGTTATAATCAGTTTTTTCAATTATCAGATAGAAACACTCTACTTACATGTTCAACAGATCACCTATTTACAGTGGGGTTGTTGTTGGACTTTAACTTGATTGGACTTTTACTTTTCACACATTGCAATTACTAAATATATTTGTGGTGTTTTGGGAATATTTATTGGGCTTTGATACAATGTTATTTAATTCTATTGTTTATTTATATTATTTTAACCATTAACATGTTGATAGCCTTTCGACCTTTCTACCTCTTGGTTGAGTCCTTTCTACCTTTCGGTTCAGTCAATACACTAGCCCACCAGACATGAGAATTTTGGAAATGACGAGATGCCAATATTTTTTTTTGAATTTGATTGACATTGCTATTTTTGTTCTTAGGGTATCTTATATATTAAATTCATAACGTACGGGGGATCGTATCGTTTCGTGTGCATGATGATTATTGTGCCTTTGATGTGAAACGTCTTTAACCCTTCACCATTAGATGCATCAAAATTCAATGATTTAGATGCTGTGTCGTTTCGTTTGCAAGGGGTTTTTGATTTTTATAAATAAAGGTTCTTTGATAACACTGCCCCACTGCTTTTACTACATTTATCTCATTGTATCCGAGAAGTATTTCTACAATTTTAGAAGGTATCATGTCTTCTTCCTCAAGCTCTCTGTTTTTGATTCTAATAGGGATTTGGGGTTTTCAAGCGCGAGTAACAGAGCTTTCGGGAGAGTGATTGAAGATATTAATAGGAGTGTTCATTCAACCACTTCATCCACAACTTTGTCACTTGCGAGAAATAAAGCTTGTGTTGGTGTAAGTTCAAGCGATGAAGCTCCAGATGTTGAAGTTGAAGAACGAGCCAAAAAGGCAGAAGAAAACTAGAGCTAAGACGGGGTTATGAATGGGTTGATTATGGAGTCCACAAATATTTCTCCTGGTATCGTTGGTCTTCAGCCCTTCGTAGTGTTTTGTCAAATATCTCTATTTATTCATCTGAAGCTACTGAGGAAATTATTTATTTACGGCATTGTCGGGCTATTGGCAATGTTTGTCATGGCCGTGAGGGTGAGGCTTGTGAGTTTTTTTTTATTTTTATGATTGCCTTTTTATGGACATTCATGTTCGATTTCCTCTTAATGAATTTCAAATAGGTGTTCTTCGCATTCTCAATGTCGCTCCTACTCAACTACACCTTAATAGCTAGGCTTGTAAGCAAGCCTTTCGTGTTGTATGTAAATTTCTTTCGTTATCTCCTACTTCGATTGTTTTTCTTCATTTTTATAGTTCTCAGCTTGGTAAACGTTCTGACTGGTTATCTTTGATTAGTCAGTCAAAGGCTTGTTTGCTTTCTCCTTTCACTTTTTCCTATAAAAATTTTAAAGGGGGATTTTTTAAAATTCTTATAGAGAAAACCGGGAAAAAATATTTTTATAATGGAGATGTTACAAAATTTCCTTTTTACTGGACTAACAGTCCCTTGAAGTTTAACTCTTGGTCGTGCCACTCAATGAAGCCGGAAGACCTTCAAGTCCTTTCGATTCTCGATCACTTATCCCGAAAGCTTCCCACTCGTGCTCTGCTGCAAATTTACCTCTCCCAAAAACCGGAAAGAGACTTTATCGGTATGCTTTATTCGAATTTTGTTATCTTTATCAGAGATTTATTAACTTTGCTAAATTTTCTCCTGGATTGCAGGTTTAATGGCTTCTACTCACCTAAAGGGTTGAGCATATTTTCAAAAGCTTCTTAACAAGCCTGGTAGTTCTACTCCTCAGTCGAGAACGTAGAACCTATTTCTTGGGTTGATCCTATTCTTGACAACACTCATGTTGCTCATGCTGAACCTCCAAAGAAGAGCAGGAAAAGAGATAAGGGTAGTAGGCAGTCTCACTCTTCACTAAGGCGTCATTGTCATGGTGTTGACAACTCTTCTCAACCACTTCTGCAAAGTCTTTTTCGTGATTTAATACGGTTCTCGAAATATGTAAATATTAATTTGAATGGATTGAAAAGGCATGTCTTTCAGGCAGTAAATGTGCCTTCTTTGGCTGATGCATCCATCGAGCTTTTGACTCGGTGCTTGCTAGTTTCAAAAAGACTTAAAGAAGAAGTTGTTAATGGTATTTCTACCACTGAGCATGAAAATTTGAAGAAAGAACTAGTTGGGTAATCTGCTCTTGATGCCAACATTTCTTTGACTGCTTAGATGACAGATTTCAAATGTTTATGCACGTTGTGATGCTGAGAAGGAGTCTTTAAAAGATGAAATCACTGTCTTGATTGAAGAAAGACTTTCTTTGCAAGCTGAAAATTAAAAATTGAAAGGAGGCTTGACATATTTATCTACTTCTAAACACGCTGATGTTGAGAAGATAAATCAATTGGAGAATGATTTAGAAGAAGCCCACAACTGGTAGTAGAATAACACAAGTTGGGATTTTTTAAAGTTTTTCAACAAATTGAATATTTTTACAAGATTCCTTTGAATTAAGGAAACTTTGGTGTCCGAAAATATTTTCATAACGACAACCTCATTCCAATTGAGGAGATACCATATGAAGAAGTTTAAGAAGATGAAGTCGGAAATGGCAATGACACTGTAGATGTTGAATGATTTAGGATCATTTTCTTTTTTGTTTTTTGATGTACTTCTCGGTTATTAGTTACCAGTTTTGTATGCTTTGGTTTGGCCTTTGTCAACCATTTTGATCTTGTTAGATTTAATATAATAGTTGCAACATAACTCTTTAGAAATATTTCTTCATTAGTCAGTTCCATCTCGGGAGGGATTCTCTTTTGGAATGAGAAGACATCATTGACCGAGAGGTATTATATACATTGATTGAGTCTTGATACTGTACATAAAACCCAACTAAAAAAAAACTTCAAATGACTTGCATTTCATGTTTGATATGATTCCACTAACATGATAGAGATATGATATGAACATATTATGGATTCAACAAGAGTTGGAATATGATTAGGCACTTTTTAATAATTGGATAAATGTTCTTAACATTCAAGAACTCACCAAAACACAAAAATCAAGCCAAACTCACATAGAAACCCATTTTTAACAACAAACCCATGGATAGAAACCCAAGAACACAACATATTGCATTTATACCCATGGAGGACGTGACCAAAACAGCAAGAACAACCAATTTGCACCGATTAAAATTGAATATAAGTGCAGCAAATGAAAGAGGACATCATAACTGATTGAAAGTGAAAACAAACAAGTAGAACAAAAATGGGTAATTTGGAATGAAGGGAAAATGGACTTATGTGGATGAAGCTCTTGGAATGTGTACGCCACTTGAAGAATGGTTGGCTTCAAGATGAGTGTTGTTGCCGCCACTTGAGAGCCCAAGAATTCACTCAAGATAAGACTAGAAGAGAAGAAAACACAAGTCTCTCTCAATCACTCACCAATTTGGTAGAGGTTCAATACTCACAAAATCAATCTTATTATTTCAAAGACTTAAGCACCCATTTTATAATAGAGAGGGCTGGTCACAAAGTACAAGAGAAGCTTACAACAGAAGCTTTTGAAAGGTCACCTTCCAACTCCTTCTATTCTAGCGCCTAAAGGAGTGTGAAGAGACAACTTTCTAGTTTCTTCCTAAACTAACGCCTAAGGTACTTACAAAAGAGGTGTCTTTTTGGTTTCCCTCTTAGTACCTTCCTAAACACTACTCCTATATG
>Ga0123342_1009419_pt1:0-10000 | contig 11704 bp, 5 predicted proteins | sample Turbeawhitnodule_FD_89960 | JGI IMG/M metagenome (GOLD analysis project Ga0123342, IMG submission 89960) | Root nodule microbial communities of legume samples collected from Mexico - Turtle bean Mexico white nodule | ecosystem: Host-associated > Plants > Roots > Nodule | place: Mexico... | reverse complement strand
AAAAACTTCACTTCAAAACTCTGTCTTCAAGCAATTGTTTCGCTCACGCATAAACATATAGATACATTAAATGCACTTCATGCAACATTTTAATTTTATGTCTTATTTAATAAACATCTTGATATTTGACATGACTTATTAGGCCTCTATCAGATAGCTTTCTACCAAATTAAGTAAAGAATATGATCATACCAAGGCAGATAGCCTTTCTAGAGTTGACACGAAGAACGTCAGAATATGCATTAGCATAAAGAAACTTTAGCCCGTCCTTCAATAGATTTTGATGTTAACCTGTGCTTTATGAGTTATTCTTGGTAAATGTGAAGTGAGAACATTCTTTTTAACACTGAATAAGCTCATAAAGATTTTTGTTAGGTACAATGATAACTTAGAGACTATGTGCATATAATATAACAAAATCTTTGCTTATCAACGAAGCAAGAGAAAACTTGTGATTTCATCTGTCGAAACATGATTCATTTAAAAGTTATAGTTCTTACCGACGAAGCATGTTTATTTTGTACTTTGTTGTTTAACACACTTATTCTCAAAACAACATCTCATACATTTGACTCCTCACTACACTAGCATAAGAAACTCAAGTTATGTATTCCTTCTCTGAATCAGTCTAATTAGAATTGAGCTTTGAAATATATATGGATGTTGTGTAAGGTGTGCTCACAACTTTAGCACCTTCCATATTAAATCCTCTAATCACTTTCTGGATGTACTATCTTTGATACATTAAGACCTTATTTTGCACGTTATTCATTTTCATTTCTTTTCTATATTTTTCATCTGAAAATTGTTACCAAATAGTGATTCCAATTTTTTTTTATCTTAACCTTATTTGGAAATGTTATTAACATTGCATTTACATACAATAAGGTAGAAAATGCAACATTCTCCACTTTCTTATTATTTTTTTAAAGAGAAGTTTTGTATGCTTAAATCAAAAATAATATTTATTTGTATTAATCAAAATTAAATTAGATTAATTGACCTTAGATCCAACAATATTTAAATCTATGTTAATTTTTTATTTTTTAAAGGTACTTATTGAGAAATTTATTCAATGAGATCCAATAATGAAATGTATTGAAAGTGAGTGACATTGAAAGTGAGATAATTGAAGGAATGTCATGAATAAGTTTAAAAAATACCTAACTAAATAAAGCAAAAGTGGGTGATCACTACATGCACATGCAGTATAAGCAAAAACAAAACTTGAAACTATTCATGTTCACGCTTCAAAGAAAACTAAGGGCTACAACGCAATTCTGATTATTTAAATCGCTTAAAGTTAAAGCTTGTTTAACTATCCTTTATTAATAAAGGGTCTAAATCAGTAAAAAAGAGAAAAATTAAATCAAATATATCTTAATCTTAATATCTGGGTGAACCTGTTATATAATGATGAAACCCAAGTAAAATTGTATAATGCACTAATTTAAGATAAATGTACAATCATTACTGTGCATGTGCTCTTAGCAGGTCAATTCAAAATCATCAATGAAGGGGTTTACATCACATTGTCACATTGTGAAACTATTGTGGCGGCAAGACATGTTTCAATAATATATTTTTTATTGTAATTATAAAAAAATTATTATTTTAATTGAGATTCTTTTAATTAGGTTTATCTGATACTTAGTTATTATTTCGGTTAATGATGTGTTTTTAAAGTAGACAGTGGTCTCGAACAAGTAAGTTTTTATCTTTGAGAGTGAGTCTAATATTCAAAAGTTCAATTTTAAATTAAGAATAAAATATGAAATTTGAGAAGAAGAATTAAAAAATAAAATCTACAAAATCTCGTAAATATTTTGCAAAACTATAAAGAAACAAAGTTCGTAATAAAATTGAAAACAAAATTCGAGAATTTTGAATAATTAAAAATTAAAACTTTGAATAAGATTTCAACTCAAATATAATTATGAGATACTAGGAGTAGAAAAACCTATAAAATAATAAAAGCTTTAAGGGAAATCATCAAGCTTCATAGCTTCATAGACAACATAACATTAAAATTTTCTTAGTTTTCTTATTTTTTTGTGTAATCTTTTTGTTTTACCTCCACATGTTAGACTAAACTCTTCTATGTTGATTCTTTTGTGATTTTGCAATGAATTTCAAGGTTTCTCTTCAATAAAGTTTTATTTTTAAATTTTCTTTAATAAATTGTGATTTACTATTGATATTTTTGAAAGCTTGTTTTTGTCAAAAGAATTGTTTTTTAATGCTTGTTGAAAAATCAATTCTTTTTCTTAATTGGAGTTCTTGGTTAATTTTACTTAGTCTTAATTATTATTTTTTTCTTAATCCGAAAGGTAAAAGATAAGCATCTCACAAGTAGGATTAGAAACTAGTGAGATACTAAATATACAAGTGAATGTTTGTTTTACTGATAAGATCTTGTTGAATTTGATTAACGTTTGTTTGATTAAGTTTGACATAGTACAAAAATTGAAATAGTGAAAATATTTAAAAAAAATCAATTATAAATTGAATGAACTTGATCATCAACTTACCTCTTCCTTTTTTTTTCAATTGTCTACTTTATTTTTTCTGTACTACAGTCTCAATCCCTTCTATTTTCATTATTATTTGTAACCAATTTAATAATATCTTAATTGAATAAGTTGGAAGACAATTTTGATCATATAATCTTATTTTATCTATAAATCATTTCTTTAATGGCAGACGCTCTAACATTACACCAAAACGGTCTTTACTAAATTCATTTTAATTTGATTATTGAAGACTAAGTAAGTATTAACTTCTTGACCACTCAATGACATTTATTCCCTTTATTCATCGTATGACTTGGGCTGTGACATTGATTAATACATTATGTCTCATCATTTATTGCAACAGCTTTTAGTTGAAAACCATATAAGTGTTTTCATGAATAGACAGTGGAGTTTTATATGTATCTTAAGATAATAAGCCATGCTCATTTTAATTATATTTCTCTTCTGAATTTATTGTTTATTTAAAGGTGAATAACTGTGAATTGTTAATTACAAATTTTACTATGGCTGTTGTAGTTTTACCAGGTTACAAATTGGAAAGAGGGTGACACATTCCTCCTTGCTTTATGGTTACGAGGGGAGCGTGGACCCTTGTCTTTTAAAAGTTGAAATTCTTCACACGGCTTTTATTTTGGCCTTTTCTTATCTTTTGATTTGAAAATAGTATTTGATTGGGTGTTCATACGTGATAATTAGACCCCTTTAACATGAACAAGCCACAACTTCAAGGGAAAGAGGAACAAGCTTATAAATAAGTTAGAGACACTAATAACTTACAAAGATCATCTGCAATTATTAGAAGAGAGATATCTTATATATCACAAATATAAACGTGTTTTTCACCGTATAATTATTATGAAACAAACATTTTCTCCGTACTAATTTATTTGAAGAAAGACATACTTAACCATTAAGTATCATCTAAAAAGTAACTTTGTACTGTTTCATAACAAGAGTATTTGTAATCTTCTCCTAGATAAATAGAACTGTACCTCTACCATACTTCATGAGATAATAGGACTGAAATTTTCTTGTATCTAAAAAAGAGAGATGTTATAATTCAACTCAGTAGTAGATATATTTTACCAAACATTATTATACAATTCTTTATGTTAAACTTTGTTAATGTCATTGTTATCGTGTGAGGGTATCAAAGAACTATTGAGAGGATTTGTCTTCTTTTTTCTTATCGGTTGGTCGTACTGCTCTTCAATTTCCTCCATTATTTCTTCTTAGTCTCAGATTTCGGTCTCCTAGTGATTTCCGAATGGGAGTACCTGCAGAAGGCACTCCGACACTCAAGTCAACAAAAGGGTTCGACACTCGGTTGTCAGAGTACCGTAGATAATGACGTACCTAGTTCTTGAATTTTGTGCCTATTTATATTATTTTTGGTGGGTTTTCCTTATTGAACCAGGTTAAAGGGTTGAACCATGCTTAGGACTGCATTACCTAGCTCCTAATTACGAACCTTGATTGAACGTAATTGAACTTGAGCTATCGGTATCGGTCAGCTTAATAATGAGGTCTGAGCTGTTACACCATTGGTAGACCCTCACCGTTACAATCATTTTTCTACTTTTACTTGTTTCAGTTATATTTAGTAGTCATTTTGCTACTTTTACTTGTTTAAGTTATAATTAGTGTTTATTTTAACATATTAGGTATCTAGTTTGGGTAATTTCCATCACCATCAAATAATAAAATGAGAAGTGGAGATTATATGTCCAATTCTTATTGAAGGCTACCCTACATGTTATCCATGCAAAGAAATAAAACCTTCTCTGTCAAACATGAAATTCTACTTATTCAGTTAAAGCATACCCATGCAGGACAAACCCCAATAGAAGCACACCATTTAGTGCAGAAAAGTCCTTAGATAACCATTTTTCTCAGTCTAGTCTATCAAAGTTGAAGCCACGAGCATATGTAGTTTGAGGTGAGATACATGTCAAGTAACAGAGGTGCAGTAATTTTAGAGCAAAGAAGAACTAAATACAGAAATTAACTATTATTAAAGGATCCAGATACATTGTTGGAATTTCTACGAAGTTGGTGTTTTGTCCTAGCAACATAATGCTAATGACTCTCTGGAATTAAGCATGACTAGAGTCATGTGGTTGTGAAGTGTGTTCGTGAGACTCCTCCTCAGCCACCTGCACCTTGCTGCAAATGGCTCTCCCTGCTTCTTCTACCATTCTGACCAAGTTGGTCATTATCTTGGCTTTGATTTGCCCTCTTCTTGGAGGAACTCTAACCATCTTAGCAGCTGGAGAATCAACTTTTTCATTGGTTTTTGGCATTGCTTCAAGGGAATAAGTTTTTAGGATGAGTAGTAGAACAGAAGCAGTAGATAGTTTATGCCAGACACAAAAGAAAAGGAAACAAGATTCAGTCTAGTGTTTGCTAAGACAAAAGGGTGGTGCATATTTATATACTTTGAGTTGAGACATAACTTCTGTTACTCGTACTCTCTGTCCCCCCACCCCTCCGCAAAAGAAATGTGTAGAGAAGAACTTTTACTTAGTGCTCATTGACTGAGACATTCAACATCGTCATTTAAGTGATAAATAGGATTTCTTTCATAAGATAAAATGAGTAGTGGATTATTATCTTCCATTGCATATAGTGATAAGTCAATATGATAATGGTGAACACCAAATCCTAGCAGACTAACAGATACATTAAAATAACAAATTAGTACAAAAATGACAACATTGTAACAATCTCAAAAGTTGAAAATCATTAGGATTTTATATATTCAAAAAATTTAAGTTAGTAAATCTTGATTCATTTCATAGAATTGGAGGGTACAACAGCTTTTTTCTCCACACTCTCAAACTTCCAGTTAACTAATCTCAATGTGGTACGAACAATATGTGCTGAAAAATTGGCAGAACAAGACAGACACCAGAAACAATATGAAACAGGAAAATGATACAATCCTCGTAGCACTAGGGAGTTGTAACGTAATTATATAAAAAATTTGGATTGTGAATATATCATTATCGTATGAAATTTTGGAGCTGTCGGATAACACACTGAAGACCAAGTCAAGCCCTTTTACTTTAACGACCAGACAGGATTGAATAAAATAACTCTTAGCCAATGTATTCATTTGGACCATTTTTTAGTGTCTACCATGATAGGGACCCAATCATGTGACCTTATTCTGAATAGGAGACAAAAATGTGGAACATTAATGATAAATAAAGCCATTGAACATCTGGGTTCACAGGTTTGAGCATGAAACACAATGAACACAAGCATCCGTTTGAACTTAAAACTCTGCTAAGTCAGAATTTCACTATAGTTTGTATCCATTAAGTTCTCGTACTTGCAAGAATCTTTGCTAGAAAAAAAAGGTTCAATTTGTTATCAAAATTCATTGTAGACTAACAAAATGCACAAGGCAATGTCTAGTTGGAGACACTGTTCATTCATGCTATGCCTTTCACCAAATAGGTTATAATCTCAAGTATGAGTTTGAATTTCAAGATGTGTAGAAATAAGTAACTTGAGTTTCAAATTCATGTCATGGCTTTCTCCTCTTAGCTTCCAAATCCCAGGGCTAGATTCCACTATGAAACAAATTATAGACTTAAGATGAGTTTTAAGTTTTCAATATCACTTATTTTTCTTTTCAACATTTAACAATTTTTTCCTATGTGTATCTTAAGTTATCTAGTGTATTATGCATCATTTCAATATCATCTGTGATGCAAAATCTTATAATTGGTGATAATAAAAAAGTATTGACAAACTAAAAGGAAAATTTAAAAATAGTTCATGAATTTAAAACAAAATAAAAACGGATAAATATTTTATTTAGAACTAAAAATAATTGATTTATAATATTTTAAAAAATTATTGAGTGCTTAAAACAATAACTATTCATATATTAAGGATATAAAAAAAATTGAGCTTAAATTATATGTTGAATTATTAATTATGTCTTAACTCAAATGATATATCAAAACAATAAGTTATTAAAAAAATGTTAATAACTAAGTTATATTTTTAGTTAAGTTATAGTTTAAAGTTTTTTATTTAATTATTTAATATACATTCTCCGTTAAAGTTGAGAAATATTTAGGTTGCGTGGAAGGTTAAAATTATCTGTGCAACATACTATTAAAAAATAAATTATCTAAATTACGAATTTAACTATTTATTCTTTATACCTGATTTTAATCCTTAAATTTTACAGTTTTCAAAATTTTGATGTGATAATTGGTAATTTTTTATTTATTTTTAGATTATACAATTCAAAAAATAAATTCTAAAAAATAAATTAAATACTATAATTTTAAAGTTATTTATTTTATAATCTGAAACATAATTTAAAATATATATATATATATATATATATATATATATTTAACTTATAGATTATACTATCTTTCTATAAACAAGATAGTAAAGGAATAATGACAGTTAAAGGGCAGTTTAGTCTTTTTCAACAACTTTATGGTGGTACACATGAAAACTGTGAGAATACAAAATAAAATAAGCGTGAAAAAGTAGAGAAAGGAATTAGAAAAAGAGTGATTCTTCCGGGACTATATCAATTCAAATTTTTACTTTAACATGTTGATATGAAATGTTTTTTATCCTTAATGAATTAAAAGTTTGTGCTTTCGATATTTATATTCGTAACTCAAATTACAAAGTTTTGAATATACAAGTCTATGACTATTATGTTACTTTTGGATTTTGTCATTTGAAAATTTATTTGGACAGTATAAATAACCTTTTGAATGTCAAGATTTGTAAACAAACATAAATGAGTTTCGAATCTCAATCCTCAACACCAGTACCATTTATAGCATACACCATTACAAATAAAGAAATTCATAACTCATAACTCACTTCAGGATATGGTCATTCGGAAATTTAAATGAAGTACGAAAATAACTTTCAGATATCAAAATTCAAAGTATATAACAATCAATTCCAAATTTCTGCATCCATAAACAAAAATGAAGCCAAAAACAATGTTGAGTTTTAAATTCTTAGATGCATATCTTAAATGATACTGGCAGTGAGAAATTGCCTTAGAAAAAAATGGTTGGCAATTGCTTCATGCACCATATCACTGCACCCAATCACAGGGGAAAACCCGAACATACCCTTAAAAAATGGGGTACATATAAAATTACATTCCAAACCCCTTTTTCGAAATACAATAATCTTTTATGGATAATTTTTTACGGAATGTATTATTTTCAATTCTAGATTTTTGTTATCCGAAATGGAATTTTGTTTTTTTTTTCGGATTTTTATATCCGAAACACAAAATTCTCTTCTAGATTTATTTTTTCGAAATGTATTATTTTCACTTTCAGATTTTTATTTCCGAAATAAAAGATATTTTTGGAATTTTAAAAATTATAAAAAGTGTTGGGTGCAGGGAGCATTTGCCAAAATGGTTTTGGGCTTTGTGAAGGTAGAACCTCATTATCCACTTCAAAAACCTAATAAAGATTTTTCAGTTTACTTTTCAATAAAACTTTAATGTATAATTTCGATTATATGTATTTATAATAAAATATAATATGATTTTCTCAATTTGTTTAGATACTTTATATTCTTATTTTATTCTTAATTATATTTTAAAATGGAAGATGATCTTATTTATGCAACGTGATTATTAAAAATTAAAATAAAAAAAGTAATGAATATATACTATTCATCCACCAAAATTAACTATATATATATTTCAACTACTCCAAGATACAGTTATGCTTTTTTTTACTCTTCCACATAAATTACACGCATCAAATTAAAAAATAACACAAATATTATATTTAAATAAATTTATTAAGTTTACAAGTTAATATAAATATTAAATTTAATTCGTCAAAATAAGATACATAATAAGAAAAAAAAATCACGCAGTAAGTGAACCTGTGTTCAACTCTCTCGTGTAACAAAAACAATAATCTTAACTTTAATAATAATAAATAAATAGATAAAAATTAAATACATAAAAGCGATAATCGATGTGTTTGATTTATACTCATCTATAAATATAACAAATAAAAGGCACTTCCGGGGTAAGTTTTCAAAAAAATTCAAAAAGAAAAAAATTCAAATTTTAACTAAAAACAGTTTCTCTCTCCTATTACTCAACTTCCCCGATCTCTCTTATCTGGTTCCTGCACCGTTCTTCTCTTTGTTTTCTTCTCTCTCTCCTATTTTTCAACTTCCCCTGTTTCTCTTCTCTGGTTTCTTGCACCGTTCTTCTCTGGTTTTCCTGCGCTGTTCTTCTCTGGTTTTCCTTCTCTCTCTCCTATTTTTCAACTTCCCCTGTTTCTCTTCTCTGGTTTCTTGCACCGTTCTTCTCTGGTTTCTTGCACCGTTCTTCTCTGGTTTCTTGCACCGTTCTTCTCTGGTTTCTTGCACCGTTCTTCTCTGGTTTCTTGCACCGTTCTTCTCTGGTTTTCCTGCGCTGTTCTTCTCTGGTTTTCCTGCGCTGTTCTTCTCTGCTTTTCCTGCGTTGTTCTCTCCTATTTCTCGAGGTTATTATTTCTTCTTTTTGGGTTTTTCTTATCAAAGTTTAGTTCTTTTCATGTTTCTGATTATTTTTTTCTTCTCTAGGTTTCCTGCACGATTCTTTTATGGGTTTCCTGCAGTTCTCTCCTTTCTCCAGGTTATTATTTCTTCTTTTTGGGTTTTTCTTATCAAAGTTTAGTTCTTTTCATGTTTCTGATGATTTTTTTCTTGGTTTCCTGCACGGTTCTTCTCTGGGTCTTCTCTAGGTTTCCTGCGGTTCTCTCCTATTTCTCCAGGTTATTATTTCTTCTTTTTGGGTTTTTCTTATCAAAGTTTCGTTCTTTTCATGTTTCTGATGATTTTTTTTCTTCTCTGGGTTCCTGCACGGTTTTTCTCTGGGTTTCCTTCTCTCCTATTTCTCCAGGTTATTAATTCTTCTTTTTGGGTTTTTCTTATCAAAGTTTCGTTCTTTTCATGTTTCTGATGATTTTTTTCTTCCCTGGGTTTCTTGCACGCTGGGTTCCTGCGGTTCTCTCCTATTTCTCCAAGTTATTATTTATTCTTTTTGGGTTTTTCTTATCAAAGTTTTGTTCTTTTCATGTTTCTGCTGTTTTTTTCATCTACATTTCATTTCAGTTTCTTCCGCAACCCGTAGTGGAAGTTGAATGGATTTCAGTTTCAAGCACCAAGGTGAAATCTTTTCCAGGTTAAGTTTGTCTGTCCTCATGGTTTGGACTTCCACTCAAAGACATATTTTGTTGGATTTTGCTTATCAAAGTTTCGTTTTTTTCATGTCTCCATTGATTCTTTTACCGTTTCTTTGCTTCGTTCTTGACATTGTTTTGTTCTTGACATTGTTGATTCTGTTTTTTTTTGTTACGTCTCATAGCATAAAAATTATATTTTTTTTTGTTTTTCTTATCAAAGTTTCATTCTTTTCATGTTTTGATTCTGTTCATCTCTTTTAC
>Ga0123342_1009418_pt1 | contig 11705 bp, 4 predicted proteins | sample Turbeawhitnodule_FD_89960 | JGI IMG/M metagenome (GOLD analysis project Ga0123342, IMG submission 89960) | Root nodule microbial communities of legume samples collected from Mexico - Turtle bean Mexico white nodule | ecosystem: Host-associated > Plants > Roots > Nodule | place: Mexico: Nepantla... | reverse complement strand
AAAAAAGGATTTACGAATGCGGTTAAAGGTAAAACCGCATTCGTAAATCAAAGAATTTTGATTTACGAATGCGGTTATTCAAATAACCGCATTCGTAAATCAAAATAATTTCAAAAATGCCACTGCGTTTTTTTCGAAAGTGGGTAGCGCAAAAGCCGCACTAAATAAAGCGTATCCTTTTCTTCTTTTTGCACTAGTGAGTGTGTCAATTTTTTTTATTTAATTAATTTCATGATAACTTTTTAAAAATTTAAAGCAAATGTAAAGTAAATTTGTTTAAAAAAATTTAAATCAATAATAAAAAATATTAAACAATTTAACTACAAATAATATATAAAAAGGTATTTTTTAGTATTTTAAATTTAAATAGTTTATTTCTTAAAATATATTTATAAAACACAAAGTTTTGACTTATATTTCGTATGAAACATGGTAGAGAGTTTTGCATCAGAACATCTTTTCCTTCTATAATTACATGCATTAACGTTTATGGCAGATGTAATACAATTCATTTTGACAACAAGGAGATCAAATTCTTTAAATTTCATTAAGTTCAAATTGTAAATTAAATTATTTATTATACTAATTTAAAGATTGCAATGTAAAATTAATTAATAATATGTAATTGGTTCTATTAAAAGTTGCAAGTTAATTAATTGCTTTCATCTTTATCTGCTCTATGTTAGTAAAATTTAATGTTAATCCTTCAATTTGTTTATTTCTTTAATGAAAAAGTAAAGACCCCAAATAAAATTATAATTGTCATTTTATTTCTTCTCATTTTATCTTTTGAAAGATGGGATAAATTAGTCATACATTCTCACATTTCTTACTTTACGGTTATTTTATAATATTGTATTTTTTTTATGATAGAACATTTAGAGTTTTTCTTTTCAAGTTATGTGAGTCAGTGAGATATGTGGAAACATGTATAAAGGTATTTGTATCGGTCGGTATTGGACGAGCCAATCATCCAGTTTCGGTAGCCGACTAAGTGTGTCGAAACACACTTCAACATCAAGGCACTTAATAAATGACAACAACAACAGTTACAATCACACTTTGAGTCATATTTATGTCCAAGATTATGTGAATTATCTTCGGCAAATCAACTAAATACTGAGTAACTGAAAAAAAAAATGATACAAATATTTTTCAAATATACCAAGATACCTATATACCAATATACCTCCCTATAGATAAGGGATCACGATACACATCAGTGTACAACTGATATTCAGCCCATCACAACAAGAGCTCATGACCAACACTATAAATAAACCCTTTGTAGAGGTACGCTTTAATCAGATTACAAATGTACACTATTTACACATAATACTTATTTTATTGTCGGAGTATCTTTTTCAAGTCAATCTTGATCGAGCATTAACAATTGAGGAAGGAGACTTGAAGGAAGGAGCGAGGAGATCACTGACACGTCAGCAATTGTAGAACCAGTTCCAAATACTAACTAGACCCTATTTGCCTATACAGATATTCTTTAAAAAAAATTATTTTTATTTATTTTTCCTATAAATAAAGTTCTTTCTTACCTATGCAAATTACATACTCAAACTAACATAAGGCAAGTTCTTTTTCTTAGTTAACCAAAAGCAAATAAAGTGCTACTATGCTTACCCGAGGCAACTTCTAGAAAATGGCATTTATTACATCATTCATTTTTAGTGTAACTTTAAGAAAAGTGTAACTTGTGGAAAATGACGTTTATAGCATCGTTCATATTATTAAAACGTGTAAAAAGTGTTATCTATATAAATTCAGTATCCTACGTTAAAAAAGGTTGAAGGGGTGGCCTTTTCTTAGAAAAGGTTGTAACTTGCAGAAAATTGTGAAAGAACAGTGGTGAAAACAGAAGATCTTCTTCCATCAATTAAATACAGAAACGAAAAGTCACCAAAACCACATCAAATGCATTTTACAATGTAGACAAGTTATACGAAATAAAAGAAAGGACAAACCCATCAAATAGCAACAGAAAATCTGATAGACATAAATGCTATGAAATCAGAATTACTCAGGTTTATCTTTTCTTACAAAATTTAAATGAGGAACAGTAGATTTAAAGCAGCAAATACTGAATTCCATCCAAATAATTAAGCATGCAAAAGCTGCACAAAACATTTTCAGCCACAATCAACTATACGTTACTGGCAACGCCTATTTATTGAAGATATAGATTTTTTGCTCAAATTTCAATTCATATCTTTAGTATGATTTCTTAATAAATCAAGTGAATGTATGAAATAAATGCATACAATAATGTAGTATAAACACATTTTCAATGAATGTCACTACTGAGAAACAATACACATTACAAAAAAAAATCATTAATTAGTAATTAAATTTAAATAAAAATTAATCATTATATTATTAAACTAAATACTATTTCAAAAATTAATAAATTATTAGTATTTAAAGTAATTTTTATTATTAAAAAAAAATTTATAAATTAATATTTAAATTAAATTTTAAAGTTTTAACTATTAATATTTTAAATTATAAATTAATTTTTAAAAAATAAATAAAGATTTAATTACAATATAAATTAATTAGAAGTTAAAAGCTTCGTAACTAATGATTAAATACCAATTTAAAAACTACTTTATAATTTTTTTATTGATAATATAAGGTATTTTAGATATTAATATTATTTTAGTTATAAATTGGTCTTTAATAAAATTAAATTTTATTTAATAATTTAATTAATTATTTTAATCTTTAAAATTAGTTTTTATTAATGATTTTGTTGTTTGAGAGTGTGGAGTAGTGGAACTTTGAGGATTTGAGAAAAAAATGTGAAGAAGTTTGAGGGTATTTGGATTAGGTATCTTATAGTGAATGTGTGAGAAAAAATTATTGAAGTATGTGAGTGATGTAATGGTTGTAAGGATATTTTGAATTATTTTAATAGTGTAAATTTTAAGATTACAAATTTACTCTTGTGTATAAAAAAAGAAAAAAGAAATTATAATTAATTTTGTGCACATTTTAGTTAATTAAAATAATATTAAATTTCAATTATTAATAAAAGAGTAAAATAATGTTAAATTAAAATAAATAAATAATATTAAAAATTTAAATGTAATTATATTAATTTTCATTTATTAATTTAAATAAATTTTGTTAGTTAAATTAATGTATTTATATCATTTTAATATTATTTATAATTATTTAATTTATATTTTATTATGTTATATATATTTATTAATGTATGACTTCCGTTCTCATTAATAAAAAATTATATGAATATTTTCAATTTATATTTTTAAAAATTAAAATATATTTAATAAATAGAGTTAAAACTCATTAAAATGGATTTTTATTAATAAATATTTTTAATTTATGAATTAAATTATCAATATTGTAATATAAAAAAATGATATAAAAAAATGTTTTTTTTATCAGCAATGACAAATATATAAATGCGAACCTAATTTTAGGGGTGGAACAACCCATTTACAAAAGCAAAAACACAGACCTCTCTAGATCCCTAAAAAGGCATCACAGAATCATATGCATACATACCAGGGGTTCCAAACACCAACTGGAAAAAGAGACTGAAGCAGCACGAGATTTTGTAGAAATCCAAGACCAGACTTTTGTTTGCATCAAAGAACAAACTTCCGACGTGTCAGCCACTCCATTATTGAAAATAACCGAGTTTATGTGAATCCAGATTTTCCCCACGACCCCTATCCAATTAGTATTCCAAACCTCATTAATCGAAGCAGAGGACGTGTTCATCCTAAATTGCGCAAAGTTTGACATAGGGTCATTGTGAGATACAAATGACACTCTCAGCCACTTAAAGCAGTAACACCATACCCGCCAAGCAAAGTTGCATTCGAAAAATAAGTGACGATATGACTCTTCCTCCTTTCCGCACAGACAACACAAGGAACTTTCCACCAGCATCCCTCGTCTTTCCAAATTGACCCTAGTAGCAATCTTGTTTTGCAACACCCTCCAAGCCATAAGCAAAGCTGAAGGAACCGCTTTACAATTTCAGAGCTTACTAAAAACCGGAGATGGGTCCACCACACTAACCCTACTCACCAAAGAGTAAGCAGAGTTGAGAGAGAACATTTGATCACTCTCTCCCTTCCACTTCCACCTATCCGCCTCACCCAAATCTAGCCTCGCCTCAAGTAAAGACAGATTCAACTGTTCAACCATAGGCACCTCCCAATCGAAGAAAGGTCTTCGCCAATCTAAATGCCACACCCACTCACAATCGGACTAGGCCCCAAGCTCAGCCACCCTAACATTTTTAGTCAAACAAATAGAAACAAATTAAAAATATATGTACAAATTAAAATTCCCAATATTGAAATTTAATCAAACAGAAAATAACATTATATAAATGTTTTTAGTTTAAATTAATGTATGTATCATTTCAGTAATAATTAAAAGCAATTTATATCAATATTTCTAATTTTAATATTAAAATGAATTCTTACTAATTAATAAAAAATAATAATTACATTAATTTTATTGCATATTTAAATTAAAATTTCAATTAATGTATGTATCACTTCAATTTTGATTAAAAACAATATATAAATATTTCTAATTTTAAAATTTTAATATTAAAATTAATTCCTACTAATAGAAAAAATCATATCAATATTTTTAGTTTAAATTTGTTAATATTAAAATGAATTTTAATTAACTAACACAGTCAAAAATTGTGACATCCCTAAATTTACTCATATTTAAAAAAAATAAAAAGGAAGCAATATCTAATTAATATATGAATATAGACAACTATCTTATAATTGTATTTCAAAAATATATCACTCTTCATATGGATTTTAATATATACAAAAAAAGCTTTAAAAAATAAAACAAAACATTCAAAATAAAGTCATCTCATCCTCCAGCTACTCACTGAGGAGCTCTATTACTTGCAACTTCAGATGCTCTCGTGTGTAGCAACACGATCATCACAGATTAAAAAACAAAACATAACGATCAATAAAGTAAGCTAGCTATAAAATAATTCTATATAATTATAATTTCAATTTAACAAACATAATTTATCAACCTTTTTATACCATCGACTATCTCAACCTTTTTATACTTGCCTTTCATTTATTTATTTTGGTCCATTCCAAAGTCTGTTGGTGATGTCTTAGCTTATCCTAGTTAGCATCAAGCCATGCTTGATGAAATGAGTGTGCTTCATAATAATGGAACTTGAGACCTTGTTCTTTTACCTTCTGGGAAATCTGTTGTTGGTTGTAGGTGGGTCTTTGCTATTAAAATTGGTCTTGATGGTACTATTGAACGTCTCAAAGATCGTCTTGTGGCTAAGGGTTATACACAAATTTTTGGTTTAAACTATGGTGATACTTTTTTCTCCAGTAGCAAAGATGACTTCAGTTAGCTTATTCATAGCCATGACTGCTCTTCAACAATGGTCTCTTTATCAACTAGATGTCAAAAATGTCTTTCTTAATGGGGATTTGTTGGAAGAAATTTATATGGAGCAACCTCTCGACTTTGTTGCTCAAATGAAGTCTTCTAGATTGGTATGTCGTCTCCACAAATCCTTATATGGTCTCAAGTAGTCTCCTAGGGCTTGTTTTGGAAAATTTAGCAAAGTTGTTCAACATTTTGGTATGACTCGTAGTGAAGCAGATTATTCAGTTTTTTATTGTCACTCGAGTGTTGGGTGTATCTATCTAGTATATGAATTGTTTTTACAGGAAGTGATCACCATGGCATTTTACAGGTAAAACAACACCTTTGTCAACACTTTCAAACCAAAGATCTTAGCAAACACAAATATTTCTTAGGGATTGAGGTAGCACAATCAAACAATCGTATTGTTATTTCTCAGAGGAAGTATGCATTGGATATTTTGGAGGAAACTGGATTATCGAATTCAAAATCTGTTGAGACACCTATGAATCCTAATGTCAAACTCCTACCTTGTCAGTGGGATCCTTTCTCAGATCTTGAGAAGTACATAAGATTAATTGGAAAATTGAACTATCTTACTGTCACTCGTCCAAATATTTCATTTGTTGTTAGTGTGGTCAGTCAATTCCTTAATTCACCATGTGTTGATCATTGAAATTCAATCATTTGTATATTGAAATACATTAAAGGTTCTCCTAGAAAAAAGGCTTGTTATATGGTCACAATAATCATACTAGAGTTGTATCTTATTCAAATGTTGATTGGGCAGGGTCCCCGTTTGATAGAAGATCTGCTTTCGGATATTGTGTTTCTATTGGTAATAATTTAATTTCTTGGAAGAGTAAGAAACAAAATGTTGAGACAAGATCTAGTGCTGAAACGGACTATAGAGTTATGGCTTCAGCTACTTGTGAGCTTATTTGATTTAAACAGTTACTCAAAGAATTACAATTTGAAGAGTCAATCAAATGACACTCATTTGTGATAACCAAATTGTTCTTCATATTAGCTCAAGTCCCGTCTTTCATGAAATGACCAAACATATTGAGATTGATTGTCATTTCATTTGAGAAAAGATTGTGTATGAAGGCATCAAGACTAAATTTGTTAATTCGAATGATCAATTAGTAGATATTTTCACTAAATCTTTATGGGGGCCTAGAATTAATTATATTTGTAAGCTTGGTACATATGATTTATATGGACCAACTTGAGGGGGAGTATTAAATGTAACAGACTTAGTCCATAGTTTATATTATTTTGTTATCATGTTATTGATTATGTTATTATTTTCATCTATAAATAAAAACCCCTATGTGTATATTTTACACAGAATATCAATCCTATATTTATTTTCTTCATTCTTAACAAAATTAGAATATTACTTATTTATATACAAATGTAAACTTTTATGTATGACAAAATTGCTAGTTTGATTTCTTGCTTTTAAAATATAAGTCATTCATTCTATTCTAAAGCATGAGAAATTGATTAATATTTTGATAGAGGAAAAAAATTCACTTAATAACTCAAAATATTAATATTTTAATTATTTTTTTATATTTTTTAACTTAAAATACTAATACATATAAACATGTTAATACGTATATATTTGTCACTTTAGTCCATGGTCAACCGTATGTTTGGTTCTTCATCACCTTTTCAACCCCATGAAGCAAAAAGCACCACTCATTTGCAAGATCTAGCCACAAATCTTTCCAAGACTTACAAAACCTTAAAACCCACAGCAGACAGTGGAAGCTAGGTATCCATTACCATAACCAAACTGTTTTTGCAGCTGCATATGACAAGGAAATTCTTGATCAAGGTTTACTCTATTGTGTTTACTTCTAGTTGTGTGAGTGAGTGTTTAAAACCTTATGGACACTTTGAGAAACACCTGAAATTTATCCGTATATCAAAAATAGAAGTAATATGTTAATAACATGCACCAGTCTGTAGTTACATTTTTCTGTTTAAAATTTCAATTTTTCCATGAAATGATGAAAATATTTAGGGCAGATTCTTAATGTATCATTTTCGTATTCAAAACAATAACTAATGTCACTCGTGGTTTGTGAACACTTGGTGTTCCGTATGTTTTGTCTTTCTCATGTAGTCCAGTGTTAGTGTTTTTCCTTATTTTCCCTGGAACACTCATGTTTCCTGGTTTTCACAATTATGCATGTAAACGACAATTGTGTTGATTTGTTGGAATGTACTATGAAATGAAGTTTGTCAGAAGGTTTAGTGAAAACGTCTACCGAAGTACTTGAACGTTGGGTAAAATAGATATACTTTTAGAAGAAACTTCATTATATACGTCATATACTTTCCATAAAAGTAGTAGTTCTCATACTCATCAGGTATGCATAATATACCTAGGGTAGTCTTATTACCTTTTTAGGGTAGAAAGAAGTTGGAAAAAAAAAATAGAGAGGAAACAAATCTTGGAAGGTACTTTTCTAAACAACAATAACAAATTAATTAAATAAAGTTTTTGGAGTGTTTCAACCCATAAACATGATAACATAGAAAGATTATATTCTTAAATTATTTTGTTATTAATAAAAAATAAAATAAAACAAAAATAAGGTATTTAAAATATCTATCAAATTTTTAGCTAACAAAATATCTAAAACAAAATATAGTGACACTAGAAACTAGATGAAATACAATGACATCGTTTGAATAGGTCCAATCTTCTAAGGCAAATGAATCTTATCATACTCATATCCAATAATTGGTTTGTATGTTTGAAATTCAAAAAATATATATGAAGTAAAATGTCGTGTTTTTAATTTATTATATTTATTGCAGAAAAAAAAAATCAGTATATCCATTACTCAACTATACATGAACCAATTTAAATAAATTAAATCAAATTATTTTTAAACACTAACATATCATAACAGAGTAACTAGATTGGTTTATTTATCTCTAAATTGAGACAAGTATAGTTTGACACGAAATGTTAATTTGTTATTAAACATTAGCGATTGATAGAAAATTCAATTTAAATTAATTAAAGTTTACAAATTATTCATTTCCGTCAACACTCCTAAGAAATAACTAGTAGATCACTTTTTTTTATGCATCTCCTGTCTTATTTTCTTTTTTCTATCTATTTTCCTTTCTCTCTATAAAAATAAATTAATAAATAATGTGGGGAGAACATGTAAATACAAAAAAAAAATTTACAATTTTTCTGTAAATTATTTAGAAAAACTCTGTATCTGGCTGTTGCGAAAAATAAATTTACAGCTTCCTTTTTATTCATTCTCATTGATTTTTTTTTTTTATGTTTTTTTATCAGAAAAAATAAATAAATAATAGAAATATGTTAAAGATATCTCAGTTCTTGTATAAATAGGACACTCTAAATTATTTACAAACACAAACACATCAATCAGAGTTCAAAATGCACAAAATTTACAGAAAAAAAAAAAACGTAAAACCTATTACAAATCATCTGTAGAATTCTACCGACAAACCCCACTAAATTTCCCGGTATCTGTTACTCGCTACAACGGTTCAAGACACTAGTGAGAGTTATCTCATTATTGCTACAGCTATTTGACACGCCCTAAGTTTTCTTACATTATTTTCTTCTGGTGAAAGGTTTTATGCCTGTACTGAAACAAAATGTTAAATACCTGTACAAAACAAGCAAAAAAAAATATTTTGTCATGCTTATTTTTCCATTTTTTCTTCAAGTTAGGAAAGATATGTGACTAATTTAATAACCATTTCCTCATATATATTCCAGTTTTAGTCCTTTTTTTTATTTTGAGTATTAATTTATTTAGTAATATAATTAGCTCAAAGCTGTCTGAAACAATTAGAAATAAATTATAATGTATGCATTTTAGTTAAACAAATGCAATGTCTTTGTAACATTGTATAAATTATTATACGATACTTCAGTAATAATAGTTTTAAAAACAAAAAAATCAAAAACTCTTCTCAAAGCTTCATTCATTGTTATTACCTTACACTTTAATCTAATTTATTTGATAATTCATAAGCAAATTTTATTAAGTGTTGGAAGTTATTTGTCTCTTGAAATATAAGATAAGAAAACTATTTTCTTTATTAGTTGCTTTCTTTCACAAGTATGACTAATCATGGACAGATAATTGATATTTTAAAAAAATGACTGAAGCTTTTAGAATTGGAAAAACTAGTTTTATTATGATAATATATAGATGTTGTGAATGAAATAAAAAAGATTATCTTTGTTCGAGGATAGACATGTTTAAAAGAGAAATTGTCAAACTCCCAGTGGTGCATGCTCTGCAATTTTCTCCTGCATACTGAAGAAGTGTACACCATTCCAGTGGTTTTTGACTTTTTCCAATAGGATCAGAGGATGAGGTGGTTTCATCCATAAAAAGGAAAAGAGAAAGAGGTTGAATTTGGAACTCACCTTCACAAGATGCTATCGTCGGCTCACCAAAAATTCCAAAACCAAGCCCTCAGCTTTCTCCCTCGGTCTCAGCTTAGAACCCTAATGACCCACATTACTCAGTCCTTTCAATTCCTGAATGAGATGTCCAACCAAACTACTGTGACACTCAACTACCACCACCCCACCAAGCTCCAAGCTCAGATGTTCTCTGCCAACACATTCATGATTTGACTAGACTTAAAGTTTTGGTTGGATTAAGAGAGAATGCAAAATGATGAACTTGATAGGAACGTTGTGAGATATTTAAATGGAAATGGAAGGAGAATGAAAAGAGAGTTCATAAAAGTTAGTGTATAATATTATGGGTGTGGTTGATAAAAAAAAATTAATAAAAATGTATTTTATTAATATTATAAAAATTAATTAAAAATTAAATATGTATTACTTTTTAAAAAAAAAAATCATCTGGATTAAAATATTATTTTCAGTATACAATCGAATATTTTAATTAAAATATACAAATGTTTATATGAAAAATTGTTGAATTTTTTTAATAAAAAATTAATATTTAAATATTATCATTGTAAAATATTTAATAAAAAATATTTTTATATTTTTTTATCGACAAATAATAAATAAATAAATATGAAACATTTGAGATGTAGTATAATCTTATTACAAGAAGATGGTTTGGGGATTGTGTCAAAGGTGGCTTGGAGTTTCAGTTGCGTCCCAAATCCAGCTAAAGTGTAATTTTGATCATTTTAGGTTGAGTTGTGCTTCAGAAATGGTTAATAATGTCTGGACCACAATTTGGGTTGGTGTAGTGAGCAAGTTATGGAAGCACAAGAATAACATTTTTTTAATAGAGGAGTGGGGGATGCTTCAGAAGTTTTTTCTTTGGTACAAGTAAAGGTCTAGTTGTGGGTTTCTGTTAATTGTAGGTTAGCCTCGTTTTCCTTTTCTGACTGGTGTTTAGAATCTTTGGTTTGCATGAGGCTAATTACCTGAGTTTGGCTTGTTTAGTAAGTCTGAAGGTTTTAGGCTGATATGTGTACAAGGGTTGAACCACCCCTGAAGTGGTTTCTATTTATTTATTTTTTATTGTCGATAAAAAAAAACAAAGAGATGGTTTAACAAAGAGGATCTACAACCTAACTTACAAGATCCAAGATAATTACATATAGTGTGTCTCAAAACTAACATCTCTTAAGTGGATCATATCTATTTATTTTTTCTTGTTGATAATAAAAAAATAAAATAAAAATGTTCAAACACAATTTTGTGCACTAGATTGAAATGCACAATTTTACATAGATAACTTTAACACCAATATCATCCACTAATAGATACTCTTATTTTGACTGCGTGTATTAATCCTTGCTTGCACTCCAGTTCAAACCACCAAATCAAGTCTTTCTAACCATGTACTTTCTAACCACTGTACTATGCATTATTAATAAAAAAATCTTTCCGGACAAACTAAATGTTCTACAGCTTAAAGAAAAATACATTAAAATTAGCACAAAAAAAATAGAATAATCATACATTAAAAACAATAATTTATTCAATAAATTTTAAGCATAAAATTAGGTATATGAACTAATACATAAATAAAAAAAAAGTTACTTCAATTAAAGAAAAGACCAATACATCCTGTTACTACATAGTATATAATATGATATATATAATCGATTGTAAATATGTGTAATTGATTATAGATTTCATTAGTAACATATAATTAATTATACAATATCATTTGTTAGCAATATATGTTAAACTTAATCGATTATGATATATATATATATATATATATATATATATATATATATATATATTTTTTTTT
>Ga0123342_1009417_pt1 | contig 11706 bp, 6 predicted proteins | sample Turbeawhitnodule_FD_89960 | JGI IMG/M metagenome (GOLD analysis project Ga0123342, IMG submission 89960) | Root nodule microbial communities of legume samples collected from Mexico - Turtle bean Mexico white nodule | ecosystem: Host-associated > Plants > Roots > Nodule | place: Mexico: Nepantla... | reverse complement strand
GGATTTACCCTTTGAAAGCCTATCCACAATTTTCACAAGGTAGTGAACCTTCTTTTCAAGAGATTCACAATTTTCACAAACAAGTGAGTCACACTTGCAAGAAGAGTTCTTGTAAAGCATTTCAAGATTTTCAAAATCAGTTTTTGAATTCTCCAACTCTTCTTCTAGTGTCTTGACTCTGTTTTCAAGCCAGTTATTCAACCCTTTTAACCGGTTGTTCAAGATTGCCAATCGGTTAGCTTCCTCATGTGTTTCTTTAAAAGCTTGAAGAAGTTGATTATAATTTTCAGCATTTAAAGAAGTACAAGAACTTACACTACTTGCATCACCTTCTTCCTTGGCCATCAAACACAGATTGGCTTCTTTTTTATTTTTCTTTCTTTTCCTTCTTGCTTGACTTCTTCTCCTTGCTCTCTTTATTTCATTGGTTCCCTCATGAGTTGCTTCAAGTGTATCCCACATCTCCTTAGCAAATCCACATTTTGAGACCCTGAAAAACTCATTAGAATTTAAGGCAGAGGTGATAATATTTTTTGCAATGCAATCAAACTTTGCTCTTTTGTTTTCTGCATCAGTCCATTGGGACCAAGGTTTTTCAATAAGAATATCATTCTTTTCAAACTTAGGAATAAAAGGGTCATTTTCAATTGCATCCCATATTCCTCTATCAAGATATTCAACAAAGATCTTCATACGTACCTTCCAAAATTGGTAATTCAAACCACAAAATAAAGATGGTCTTTTTATCGATGCACCCCCAAAGGGTAATTTTTCAGGCATAACAAAAACATTTTTAGGATCAAACTTGAGTATTTTTCAAGTACCAAGCTCTTGATGTCAATTGTTAGAATGTATGGCCTTAAACAAGAGGGGGGGGGGAGTGAATTGTTTATAAAAGATTTTCGAAAACTTTCAAGGTATAATGAAAGCCAATGAAGAATCACAAAGAAAGAAACTAAGGAAAGCAAAGCACAAAGCTGTTTTAGTTGATTTTCAGAAAATCAACCGGTTGTTTTTGCGACTCAATCGGTTGTTTTTATCAGCAGTTAATAAAAACAACTTAAAAAACAAATATATGTGAGATCAGGGAAAGAGAGAATCACACAAACAAATTTATACTGGTTCACTCTTACACCAAGAGCTACATCTAGTCCCAGAAACCACTGGGTAATCCACTAAGCAATCAAAACCAGATTACAAACACCACACACTAAAGTAGTGACCTTGAACCCCTCAAGAAACACACTACCTTTGGCAAACCACACCAAGAGTGTTGATCTTGAACATCTCAAGAACACACATCACTCATTGGAAACACAAATACAGAAATACAATAATCAAGGAAGAAGGGAATAGAATACACCTGGGTATTACAAAGCTTAACGTTCAGAATCACAACCCAATCCTATTCCACACACCTAAGAATGATCTAAAGCTCATTCAAATCTTGGAAAAACTGTTTTTGATAAACTCTTTTTCTTACTCCAAGATTAGGAGCGTAAAACCACCTTTATATAGACCACGGTTAAATTGACTTGACAACAAAGTCAAGCTTTTCAAAACCTTTTTAAAAACTACTAAGGTAAAACAACCTGTTATTTCGAAATTTCAACCTATTGAAATTTCAACAGCTTTTTAGAAAACCCATCTTTTCAAAAGGTTAAAGATTCAAATGAACTTGGATCATCTTAAGGAGTGAATTAATAAGTTTCAAACAACTAGATAACACACACACACCCAACATCAAGGTCTTCAAGCTTTCCTCTTGAATTTGGAGACATCAAAGCATCTTGTTCAATAGTCTCTGGAAGGAGAGGTTGCTTCCTTGCAACAAGGGAAGGAGGCGACAGAGGCTGAGGTGTTGAAGACCATGGAGGACACCATAGTCTTGATTACCCAGAGCTTTGACCTGGTCGTCCGACAGGCTTGAGTGTTGCACGGTGGGCATCCACCCTCTTGTTAATTTGACCAAGAGATGAAGGTCTTTAACGATGGACTAGTTCCTGCAGACGAGGTCCAGAATTTGTAGAGCGTCATCCAGCCTGCCCCGATCGAGGATGCTGAAGACCAAAGCCTAGGATTTTAGTTTTCTTCCTTCGTTCATTTTGTTCCCTTGAGGCCGGGGTGTGGCCTCCACCTTTCGTTTATTTTCAATAATTTGCACATGTCTTTTCCTTCGGTCGATGTGAGTGTGAGTTAAAAACAACCAACCTAATGAACCTAATTGGCGTAAGATGTGATCGGTCGTTTATAAGTAAATTGCTTAACGAACTGAAGGAGGTCGAGGCTAGGAACTGAGGTGAGACTCATCATCCATCTCCAAGGTGAGGTTCTTGTTCTTCGGCTCTCTCTCGGTCTGAGGACTGGCAGCGGTGGCGAAGGACCTGCCGACCTGGTTGGTCGGGGCTAGGGACGGTCCTCCCTCCACCAACTTATTCATCTCTTGGTTCTCCTTTCGGAGATTCTTGATTTCTTCTTCATTCTTCTTGGTTGCCTCTTCATGTGCCTTCTTCATCTCGACTAGCACCTTCTATAGAGCTATCATCATTGTTGCTTGATCTGCTTCCGACGTCCTTTCACTAGCCATACTACGGGTTTATACCATCTACTACTGCTTCTTCACGCTATCCTCTCGACCCCACGGTGGGCGCCAATTGTTCTCGAACAAGTTTGGGGCCTAGAGAACGAGTCCTTCTGCCTCTACCTTCGGTTGGTCACTACCACTCCAAGCTTTTCGTTTCTCTTTCCTCCTCTCGGCCATCTGGTTCCACAGGTGGGGGTGGTACCTGCAGAAGGCACTCCAACGCTCAAGTTAGTCAGGGTGTCAACACTCGGGTGTCAGAGTACTGTAGATAATGACGTACTGTGGATATTCTAAGAAAAAAATTACTTTTTAATTTATATATTTAAAAATTATTAATTTTAATTTATGTATATCATTTAATCTTTGTCTAAATTCATAAAAACTAAAATAGTTTAAAAATCTTGCTAGGATAGGCTATACCACTTTGATATCATATTAAAAAGTAAATTTTAAGTGTAACTCAACTTTATAAAACCGACTTATAAGGTGAAATTTCACTCGTTTATATACTAAGAAATATCTTTATCTCTAGTCGATGTTGGATCTCCAACGATTATAAATAAATTTTGTCTATATTGATTCATACTTGTGGTTTAATAATTATATCTACAGCTACTGGCATGAGTTTGTCATTGAAATTTTGATTAACACATACCTCGTGAACACAAGTTGTAATTACATACTGTAGATAATCAGTAACACATACCTCGTGAACACAAGGCTATCGTCATTTTAATGACGTACAATAGATAATGACGTACTGTGGATATTCACGCTTCATGGCGCCAAAATTACATACTGATTAAATCCGTATGTAATCACTTTTGGCTTACATACGAAAAAATTTCGTATGTAATGCTCACTTTACATACAGATTCAAATTCGTATGTAATAATCGGTATATAAATAAATAATTTCTTGTAGTATTGATCTATATAACAAAGAATATTCAACAAAGAATATCTAGTGATGTCTACTGGAAGACACATATTAAGCATGTACTATTCATATAATTATATAAGCATATACTTATATTCATGAGTATAAGGTAAGTTTAAGACATCCAAAATCCATAACTCATGAAATTCCAGATGTGCAATAAACTTTTCTTCAATAGCATCTTATGCACAAGAATGAAGGGTTGGATTTTTTATTTAAGAATTTGAAAATTTTCACAAATCAACGTCTAATAAAATCTCATGAGAATAGTGTTCGACAAAGATTGTCATATGCAATTTCAAGTTGACAGATGCAATGCGAAAAATACTTTACAAAATGTGTTTTAGCGAAACTCTCCTTTGTTTAGTTAGTTTTCGGTTAATAATATGCAATTTAAAAAGATAAGGATAGAGAGAGATTTACAGTAGACGTTTTCATACTACTTCATCTAAAAACCTAGATTATGTCTTGATCAATATTGTTCTCACCGGTTGACCTTCGGGTTGATTGGATGGGCAAGCTCCGCTTCTAATCTGTCTCCTTCTAGTGCACTGGAACAATGCTCCGCTGAGACAGAGGGAGCTCTACCTATTGATAACACTCTGACGATCAAGTTAGTGAGAGCATACAAAATAATAATCAGTTTCAGTCTCTAGTACTCAGAAACAGTCACTCACGAGAATATAATCTTTACTGAAAGCATAAAATAGTAAACGAAAACCACCTGCTCACGTGCACCTTTCATGTTTGGGTGCTAACAACAGGAAAATATTTTGTCCACGGGCACCTTTACTCACGGTGCTAACAACAGAAGAGAATCTCGTGCACCTTTATTCTCCGGTGCTCTCCACTTACTTAACGACTTTATGTATTCAATTAAAAACTCTATGTATATTCTATTCTAACAACTTTAATATATATCGAGATATATACTTAACTAACCACCTTATATTAATATATGACCAAACTTATTATTTTCTCTATTTTAATTATTCTCCCCCGGGTTTACCAACGAAACTGGGTCGAGCCCATGACCCGCCTCTGGGTCCAAATTCGAGTTGACCATACCTAGACCGAGGTACCGAGCACACGAGCACTCCTGTCCAGTACAAATACGATCAAGTTTCACTAGCGAGATAACACTACAAGATACAAGATGATTATTCTTTGGACTCTAGCCATTTTTTACTGCAATGAGTATTATTTGATTCGTAGTTCATATCTATGTTTAAGTTCAACTATCTCAAAATTCATGTTTAACCTGAATCTGTCGTTTACTTCAAACTCCATAATCAAACAATACATAATAAACTATTATACATTTCCAAACACCATTCTTATAAACAACCCAAGAAAAAAGAAAAAAAAAACACACTCTAAAGGAAATTTTTGATCGAATGGACATCTTCTATTCTTTGCTAGTTTCACTATGCTAAGTTCAGATCTTGAAAAGAATCAACTATTGACTCATAAATCTAGAAAATGATGATTTTTATAACACTATTTACTATTTGTTTTTAAAGAATAACACTATTTGTTTTTAAAAAATGATGATTTTTATAAAATAAGTTTGAATATTTAACTTTTTTATTAATTTTTTTAACTTAAATAATAAAATATTCAAATTTTATCTCATTTTAAACAATTTTATTTTAAAAAAATAACTCATTTGTTATAATTTTTTTCTTTAATAGGTGTTCTCGTCGGTTGACTTGATTGTCGGTTGACTCGAACGACAATCTCTGGCTCGCCTGTCTTCGCCTGAGAATCGAATTTCCTTGGGTTTAAGAATGCTTTCCTACAAAGACAAAGGGCGCCCTAGCGGTCATTTGCACTCTGACGCTCAAGTCAATAAGGGCTAAAGAAGCAGTAACGTGTATAAGCAGTTTCAGTCTTAGAAACGGCGTACCTTGCTAGGGTTCTTACCACCCTATTTATAGGTCGTAACTAGGGTTACTTCTGCGGTGCTCCCACATCTCTTAGTGGGCCTAAGGTTCCTGGGAGAATGCCCTTGCGTCGCTATCACACAATCTTAGCATAATCTGGCACATAGAACTTCCCTTTTTTAGAGTGTAAAGACGTAACAACGTAGTCACCAAGGTAACCTATTCACGCACCAGTGCTTGCGGCATCATCTGTTCTGTGGGTGCCCTAAGTATTCACATGTCATGCATGCAGTCTGTTCCTGGAAACCCTAACCCTAACGAGCCTTAGCGCCTCCAAGGAACACTTGTTTGTGTCGTACCCGAATGTACCATACACACCCCATGCATGATCCTCTCGTGTCTTAGGTCTCTTCTGGTATCGGTGTGTTAACCCATGTTAAGTCATGCAATCTGTGGGGCCCAGCTTACGTGGTCCACCATTACTATCAATCCACCGATGTCTGATGTCTTTCTCTCAGGCCGGTGATCGAGGTCTGGCCTGTACACAAGCCCCTCAGTCTCGAGCTGTAACTTGTTTCAGTGAAGAGACTAAGTGGTCGCCCACGGCGACCTACGTGGCACTGGGTGATAGGACATGAACAGGGCACCGAAGTGACATCTCACCTTACTTTTTAAACAACGTGCACGTGGCAAGATCAACGGCTAAGACTCGTTGGCACTTTCGCTTCTTCGTATACGTTAAACCTTTCAAAACCCCTACGCTCCTTCACTGTTTCATTACTTCACTTAATATTTCTCAAACATTTCCCACTCTCGAATGCTCTGTCTTCTTCTTCTAAAACCTCTACCTTCAAACCCTAACTTATTCAAAGGTATGATTTTTAATCCATGATCGCCCTTGCTTTATGATTCTGATGCTCATAGCCTGCTATAACTGTTATGAGACTGTTTATATTTCTTCATTTTATGTTTTTTGTTCTTCGTTCGGGTATTCTCTTTTTTGTTTTGTTTCCTGAGTCGCGCCATCTTCTTCCTCTAAAGCTTCGTTTTTCTTCTTTTTGTTTTTCTCTTTCTCTTCTCTAGATTACTTCCTTAAGATGGCTCAAACAAAAACCACCTCGAACCCTCCACCCTCTATCCATTACAAATCGCTCTATCGCTGGGCCCCCGATAGCCTTCTTGCCGAAACTTCTCAAATAAACACTTTTAAGGACATCGATGCGTACAAGGAGGGCGAGGCTAATGAGAAGTTCCGCGTATTCGGGACGGAGCTCGACATATATGTGAAGGTTCTGGCTTGCAAAGAGGGTGAGCCCGTGTGTGTTGACGACCGCACAAGCCCTGAGGAACCCTTCTTTTTTATGTACGCAACTGCCTTCAAACGACTCAAACTTCGCCTTCCTTTCACGGGGTTCGAGCGCGCTCTCCTGACTGAGGTCAATGTGGCCCCCGCCCAGCTGCATCACAACATCTGGGCCTTCGTGCGTGCCTTCGCCATACTCTGCAACTACTTTGGCGATACGCCCTCTGTGGATGTGTTCCTTTATTTCTTCGAGGCGATGATCCCTGGTAAGAAGTTGTGGATGAGCTTCAATGGCGTGGCAGGAAGAGTCCTCCTAACCCTATTCCAGCAATCTTACAAGGGCATCAAAGGGAAGTTCTTTAGGATATGTTGCGGCAAGCATGATCCGACCTTGCTGGATGGGTTCCCGCTCTACTGGGAGGAAAAAACGGGGCTCAAGAAACCTAGGAGCCTCGAGGACTTGGCCCAACTCGATCGTGAGGTGTACCAACTTCTTTCAAGCTTTGGAGAGGTGTTTAACACTGTTGAACTAATCAAGCTTGAATACAACCCCAAGCATCTCAATGGCTATATTGGTATCTTGTTTGACTCCATTTTTTCTTATTTACTTGCATTGTATTTGTTTATTTTCTTATGCCCAGTTGTTCTCTTGTGCAGACATGGTGCTGAATGCGGAGAAGAGAAGGATGCTAGCTGAGGCAGCCTCCAAGCTCAAAGCGGGTGATGGCCCATCCAATGCCCTTCCTGCGCCCATTCCTGTCCCAAGCCTTTCTGCTTCAACCCCTGCAGATCTTAGGCTGAAAGGAGTAGTTGAGGCCACTGCCTTTGAGGACGAGGACACCTGCTCTGGCCTCGTATTAAAGAGAAAAAAAGGGTTTCGATGTCGTTGTCCCATCCCAATCGGCCTCAGAGGGTCATACGTCCTATTTCCGAGAGAACCCCCTGAGTGCCTCTTCCCCTCGTGACTTGGTGGCGCACGAAGGTGGGGGGGGAGAGTTCCCCTGAGGGCGATTCTGGTGCGCCTTTGACTGCTGAGCTGCTTGCCTTTCTCCAGGAGGTTTTCCAAACCTTCCTAAACAGGGAAATGGTGGAGAGCCAGGGTGAAGACCCCCTGCGAGGTCATGCAACCAGGGGTCTTGCGGCTTTCCTCGTTGCATCCAGTCGTGCCTCTACCAAGGTGCAAGAAATGCAGGATGAGATCTAGGAAATAAGGGAGGCAGCAAGTCGAGACGCCCTTTAGGTCAAGAAGCTCACCAAGAGACTCCTGTTCGAGAAGTCTCAAGAGGCCCTGAGTGCCTATCCGAGGTCTTGCCTCTCCAAAACGAGGTTGTCACCTTGCAGGAGAAAGCTGATGAGTCGCGGGCTAAAATGGCCAGGCTGGAGGAGAGGGCGACCCAGCAAGAAGGGCGTCTTGGCCAACTGGAGGGAGAGCTAGTCCGCAAGGACGAACTCTTTAGTCAGATGAAGGAGGAGCTCGACAGCAGTGCTGCTTGGGCATACGGTGCTGGGTTGGAGGATGCCATGGCCTAGGTTGCCTGCGTGCATCCTGGGGTGGACCTATCTCAAACTGGATGGACAAAGAGAGTTGTTGATGGGCAACTGGTCGATGCCCAGGAGTAACTCCCTTTTCATTGTAACTTAATTGTTTAACGAACAATCTCAGCAACTTGTATATATCTTGCTTGTTTGTAAAATTTGTTGTATTCTTAACTTGCCCTTTTCTCATTGTTAACTGATTTTTCTGACTAGCTTAATCTAACAACGCTTTAGGGCCTTCACGACTTAGGTAGAACACTTCTTTACTGCTTGTTGACTTTGATCTTCATAAAAGCCATGCCTACCCAAGCTCTCACTTCGCCCTAACCTTTACCAAATGAAGGCAAGGGGAACGTCGTTCTCGACCTTGGCTCATAGATCAAGGGAGATCTTTAACTAGGTACCGCGCCACTCTCAACCTCGTCTTTCAAGACAAGGGAGACCTTTGACTGAAAACTAAGTTGTTCTCGACTTTCCCACATAACGATAAAGGAGACATGTAACTAGGCACATACTAGCCTTGCCTTACAACACAAGGAAGTGGTCCTTCTTTCTGACCTCGCCTTGGCCATATAGAGGCAGGGGAGAATTCTAATTGGAAACTGTTTTGTTCTCGACCTTGGTGTTCCCACACAAGAGGGAGGCTCACTAAGAACCATGCTCTTCCCAGTCTTGGTGTTTTTAACCTGAGGGAGATGCCTGTTTTACTGACCTCGACCTAACTGTACAAATGTAGAAGAGGATTTTAACCGCTTGAACCATGTTGTTCTCAACTTTGGTGAACTCACACAAGAGGGAGGCTCACGAAGAACCATACTATTCCCAATCTTGGCGTATCAACCAAAGGAGGGGTTCGTTTTACTGACCTCGCCCTATCTGTACAAAGGTAGAAGAGGATTTCAACTTTAACTGACCTCGTCCTTGCTGTATAAAGTCAATGGAGGATTTTAACTTTAACTGGTCTCACCCTTGCTATATGAAGTCAAGGTAAGATTTTAACTTTAACTGACCTCACCCTTGCTGTATGAAGTCAAGGGAGGATTGTAATAACTGACCTCATCCTTGCTATATGAAGTCAAGGAAGGATTTAATAACTGACCTCATCCTTGTTGTATGAAGTCAAGGGAGGATTTTAACGGTTGAACCATACTATTCTCAGCCTTGGTGAACTCACGCAAGAGGGAGGCTCACTAAGAACCATACTATTCCCAATCTTGGTGTATCAAACCTAAGGGATAGGTTCGTTAACTGCGTTGTACAAAGTATTTCTCTTTAACTAAATAACTGAAATCTTTATTGGGCGTCCTCATTAAAAGAAACCTTTATAAAGGAAAAAGAGTGACCCCTAAATCTGTGTACAATGCAATAATCTTAACTGAAATAAAACTTAAGGTTGGTCGCGTTCCACGTACGAGGGATTGCTCCACCTTCTAGAGTCTTGAGCCTGTATGCTCTGTTCCTAAGGGCCTCTGTCATGAGGAAGAGACCAGTCCACTTGGGAGACAACTTGTTTTCTAACTGGTGCGGACGGTCTTCCTGCATTACCAGGTCGACGACCTGAAACTGCTGACCCCGATCTCCCTCCACAGGCTCGGGTCGTTGCTCCCAGGCAACCTCTTCTTCCCTTGGAGGTTGGGTGGTGACTGAGCACAGTCCTATCTTGGTCTTGAGGCTATTCTCACACCTTTTGGCCTCCTTCTGATTATACTTCATGGTGATCACGATTCCTTCAAGGGAAGGCAACTTCATCTTCATGTGCCTCGAAGAGGCCACTGCTTTAATCCTGTTCAAAGCAGGTCTGCCTAAAAGAATGTTGTAGGCTGAAGGAGCATTAACGACAAGGTACCTGATATTGGCAATGCGGGAGGTTGCACCGTCAGTGAAGGTTGTCTGCAGCTCTCTGTGTCCCCGCACTTCCACCCGGTCTCCTGCGAAGCCGTCCAAACATCCAACGTAAGGCCTCAGCTGGTCGGGAGACAGCTGCAACTTGTTGAAGGTCGACCAAAACATCACGTCAACTGAGCTTCTTTGATCAACTAGGACGTGGTGCATCTTTCTGCCTGTTGTCACCAATGAGATCACCACGGGATTATTATCGTGCGGGACCACGTCCCGCAGGTCAGTCTTGGTGAAGACAAGGTCGGGCTCGAGCGTCAGGTCTAACCCCTGAGCTTCCACTGTCATCACTCCCCTGGCGTACTTCTTGCGCTGGGAGGCGGTACACCCTCCTCCAAAGAATCCTCCTGCAATGGTGTTGATTTCCCCATGGATGGGCACCTTGTGATCCTAATCTTCTGCTGGGGCAGCTGTCATCAGGGCCCCCTACGGCTCTTGCAGGTAATCTTCTCTTCATGGGTGTGGGCCCTAGCTTCTTATCATTCTTTGGTGGGGGCTTTAGTTTGCTGGCCACGTGGTGATCAGCTCTTCAAGGTACACCCGGAAATTGTGTCTGGGTGGAGTGTTTTCTCTCGTGTGTCCCCTGGTTTGAGGCTTCCTTGCTTCGTACGACGGTTGTGCTCCTGGGGCCTTTGTTTCCGTCATGGCCTCGAGTACCCTCATGGGTTGAGGACGACCTGTTCCACGAGGTCGGACAGGGCCAACACTACTTCATTTTTGTATGACCCGATCCTCTATGATGATGTGGGCCATGGCTCGACGCCTGATCTTGCAAAACGTCTTTGGGCAGCATCTGACCAGCGAGTCGCTAAAGGGTCCTGGTAGAACTCTTTTGGTGAAGGCGTGCACCGTCATGGCTTCGTCCTTGGTGTGTAGCGTCACCCCTTGTACCCTAAACCTGTTTAAGAACTCTTTCAAGGACTCTCCTTGGTACTTCTTTACGTCAAAGAGATCGGAGGGGGAACCCTATTGACTAGATACTATTCTCTGAACAGCGTTGAGAATTGGTCGAATGAAGTAATGTGTCCGTCAGGGAGACTGATGAACCAGTCCAACACTGTGCCTGCCAGCGTACTCATGAATAGCTTACAGTACACGGCATTGGAACTTCCTGAAAGCATCATCTGGGTGTAGAACGCATGATATGCGCCTCTGAGTCCTCTACACCTGTGAAGGTGACCTTCGAGCCCATGGACGTGGCTGGTATCACGGTGTCCATGATATCTTGAGAGAACGGCATGGGGGGAGCCTTAACTAGCAGCGGCGGGGCTCACTGGTCCACTGTACATCCTCCTACGTTTTGCAAGTTCATGCGAAGTTCCTCATTGGTTTTGCGCAGCTCTTCATCGTTTGTTTGTGACCTAGCCAGATCAACCTGGAAACGATCTTGGTCGACTCTGGACGCTGCTATCGCCTCCTGAAGGGCGTGTATGATCTCCATGTGATGTGATTCCACTAGCACAATTAGAATGATTCTTGACATTCTTAGGAATCATCTTGAGTTGGTTAAGAGCTAGGCACTTTATCATAGAAATGGATCAAGGTTCTATGAACAAGAACTC
>Ga0123342_1009416_pt1 | contig 11707 bp, 5 predicted proteins | sample Turbeawhitnodule_FD_89960 | JGI IMG/M metagenome (GOLD analysis project Ga0123342, IMG submission 89960) | Root nodule microbial communities of legume samples collected from Mexico - Turtle bean Mexico white nodule | ecosystem: Host-associated > Plants > Roots > Nodule | place: Mexico: Nepantla... | reverse complement strand
TATAAATATTATTTATATATGAGTTAGATATATAATAAACCACTTTATATATATATATATATATATATATATATATATATATATATATATATATATATATATACTCAACTTTTTTTAAAACATTATAATAAATTCAAACATTTTATTTCTATGAATTAGAAGATGTGTTATTTGCACGATAATCACAATCTAACATATATATAAAATGTGAGGATAAGCTAATATTTATATAAAAAAAACATATTTAAATTTTTAAAATTTTAGCTATTAAACAAACATCAACATCAAATTTATCAGCATCATGATTATACAAGACTTAAATATAAATGAATATATGAATCAAAATTAAAAAAATATATACAAATCTATTATGTTTTGACTTATAAGTGATCTTTTAGTCTTTTTTATTGTTCCTGACTATTAATCCTTAATATCTATCCAACATATTAATACCTAAATTTAAGCATTTCAAACAAGCATTATATATATTACTCGTAAATGAATTCTTTTCCGTCATTTTTTTAAAATTTTTTTTTATTAATAGCTATAAATTACCTATATATATAGTTTTTTTTTAATATACGAATTTTAGTTTAGGTTTTCCATATTTTCTTATATATATTTTTAATAATATTTTTTTTATATAGTGACATATGATTGTTGATATTGATATTTCAGCTCAATAAAAATAAAAATGTAAAGTTTGTCTAACATAAAAGTTTTATATAAAAAAAACATTATATATATATTAAATTAAAATATACTTTTAAAAATATAAAAGTTATTTAAATAATATAAAACAAATAATAAAAAATTTTATTTTTTCTTTTTCTTTTTTATAATCATTGAGCAAATTTTGGCCTATAAAGAATTTTTCTTATAATCAATCGCTAATATGAAGGAAATGAAAGACTTTAACTCAACCTTCAAGTATTTTCAATCCTGGTTTGGGTATCTAAAATATTTTCATTATCATTACCTCAATTTAGGGTGAACATTTGTCTACCAAATTTTCAAAACTTTTTTCTAGCATGAATTGTTTAGATAGGCTCTTTGATAAATACCTTCTTCTTAATTTGTCTTGCCATTCACATTCTTCCCCAGATTCACTCACTCTTCATCTTTAGTTCCTGTTCACTTGTTATAAAACTTTATTATTACTAAGTGTCACTTGTTGTTGGATTGAGTTAATTACAACATATTAAAAAAATATAAATACGTTAAGAAACAATTCATTAGTTAACTTCAAAATAAATAAATAAATAATATAAAAACTGTTATTAGAATAAATACAAATAAATTATGTTGGTGAGATTAATTAAAGAACATATATAAACCCATTTAAATAGGATAAGTGGGTTGATTAATTGGATTTAATCCATTGGATGATCTTATTCTTAAAGCATGTTTATATATATATATATATATATATATATATATATATATTTATAATAAGATATAATATATTTTTTTCTCATTTATTATACAATTTTTACATTTTTATTTTATCTTCAATTATATTTTAAAATTAAAAAAAGTATAAATAAATTATCTAAATGTTACAATTCAACAGCATAACACACTATAAATCAGTCACATATTTCAACAATACAATATATAACAAACTATCACTATTTTTTTAACCATTATTATGAATTTTATTTTCTTAAAAAATCCATGAAAGCACATAGTGATTATTTTTCATTAATATATATAATAAGTTTAATTTAAGTTTTTATAATATATACTAGTGTATAATTTATATAAATTTTACATGACTAAAATGATGTTTTAAATGTTATTTAAGAGAAGGGAAGGAAAAGAGAGGATTTATTTAGTTTACTAAAAAAAATAATGAAAGAGGTAGGATATAAAAAAAATTAATTTAAGTAATTTACACTATATAATTAAAAAACAATATAAAGTATATTGTTTCTGAAACCAGAGTTGTAGATATAGAGACAAAATTAACAATATCTCACCCTCCTCATCCATTGAATAGTTAGGTTTACAAATTCTTAATTAACTACTTGATCATTCCGTTGACCTTATTCCCCCTCGTCACAATCAAAGGTCATATTTATGCAAAATAGAAAACAAATAAATTTGCCTTCCACTTTAATTTGGGATCGCACATTCATTTTCACGCAATATTATATTTTTTCTTCTTTCTAATTACCGGATTATCTTTTCAATAAATTGTTGATTTCCATTGGATCTGTTAATTTTTTTTTTAAAAAAATTCTAACCTTTATTTAGATTGAGAGTAGAAATGAATAAGTGAAAAAAATAGAAAATTAAATTGTTTGAATGAGGATAAATTGATTGAAAAATGAAGAGTTTTACTTCTTTAGATACAAACTATTCAACCTTCTTTTTTTTCACTCTTTAATCTAAATAAATATGAAATCAATAGATGTAATAAATTTGTGTAATTTAAAAAAAAAAGTATTTATAAGATTTTCCATTTTATCATATTTATATATATATATATATATATATATATAAACTTATTAAAGATTAAGTGAAATAAAAATAGAAAGAATAATAAAATAATCAATATTATCTTAAATTTTTATAAATAACAGTTAAATGAGAATAAAAACATTTTAAAAATACGATAGTTAAAATTTATTATTAAATAATTTGTCATAACAATAGCTATTAGATTATAAAATATTTGTTTCAGTTTTGTATGAATTTGGTGGATAAGTCCTCTCTAATTCTCTCTAGTATTTTTTTAATTTAATAATGGGCATTTATCCAAGTCTTTGGCATTACATCTCTCTGTGTTTTTTTTTTTTTTTCTCTTTTCACATGTATTTATTTTACAATAGTTTTCAATGGAGCTTTTAGATTTGTGATTTTATGTAAAAATATTAACTTTTAATTTTTAAGATCTCACGTTAATTAAAAAATAAAAATATTTCACAAAATATATATATATATATATAAATTTTATTTTATGAACTGATTTTAAATTATATTTAAAATATAATGAAGTGATATATTAGAGATTCAACATCAATTAAATTTTTTTTAAGTAAATACAAATATAATTTTATTCTCTTTAACAAAGTGGGTACAAGGAGATGATGTGAAACAAGAGTATTATTAAAGTAATGAAAAATGATGGAATGAAATGAAATTGAACAAAACTTTATCCTGTTATTTGGATCGCATATGTCTCCATAGAATGAAATATATTTCTTCATTTAAACTTTTAATTTTCTCTCTCTTCAGATTGAAAGAATATGAGATGAAATGAAGATATACTTTTTATTGTTATATTTATTAAATTGCTTCTATCTAAAATTTTAACATGTTCAAAAGGCAGTGTGGAGCTTTTCATCATAGCGCAACGAAAAAACATGTTTAAAGGAAAAGCGGACAGAAATAAGATAAATTGATAATATATTAGTGGATGTAATTATCACTTTTTTATAATATAATTTTATAAGAATTAATTAAGTTTAAATCCACTTTATAATATAATATAATATAAAAAATATATATCTAATTTAAAATGAAGAAAATGTTTTAAATATTTCATATTAATTAAAAATAAGGTCAATTTAAGAATCGAAGTAATATTCTTATCTTAGTAGTTAATTTTATGAGCATGAAACTCACTTCCTAATTAATTAAAGTTCAACACATTTGTAATATTAATTACATGTTTTTACTTTTAAAAAAAAGGAAGTACATGTTTAGAATTCTATTCAGCTCAAAATAAATCCACCATCTTTTTTCTCTCTACTTCGATGGTTTTAAAAAGTGAAAAGTTTCTGTTTATAATATTTTTAACATATTTCAGAACACACCCAAGACTTTTAAAGCATGAAATCACTATGTTTGTTTTCAACAATGAAAACATGGTAAACGAATAAATATGACAAAATTTCAGAAAACAAAACCTTAAAACAAGGGAGACATAATTTTCCGTTTGACTTTCGCTAAATATGAACTAAAATTATAAAAAATTAATTATATTAAAAACATATTAATTATATCACAAATATTAATAAAAAAATTATTAAGATTTTTAACATAATTGATTATTTTAAAAAGATTAATTAATTATTTATTTCTTTTATAAAATTAACTATTATTTTATTATAATAAAATAAATCATTAAAATAGAAATATTAAAATGATAAATTAAATTAAATAATTTAAATTTTTAGTGTTTTATAAAATAGTTTTTATTAATATTTTAATTTTAAATATTTTTTTATTTATTAAAATTTATAATATTTTGTTAATATTTTTATTTAAAATATATTTTTCTATTTTTTTTAAGATTTTAAGATGATTTGTTGTAGTTAATTTTATTTCGATTTAACTTATATTTTAATAATTATTTTTATATTAAATTATTTTTAATCCATCTTTTAATTTTAATTCATACTCCTTCATTATATCATCTATTTAATTTTAATTTTTTATTCTATCTTGTTAATTTAATTAATTATAAATTTTCTATTAATTTTTCTTCTTCTCAATTTAAATAACTTTTCTTTTTTTTTCTTTTTACTCGTTTTCCAATCCAAACTAATAAAAACATTAGGACTCCCTAAATATAACAAAGAAAACTGGAGTATCTTAATTTTTAATCCTATTTACTTTTTTTTAGGATTTCACACACTTTGCCCTCTTTTTTCAATTGTTAGAACTGATCTTAATAATAAGCCCCTTGTATTATTATATATTATTTGTTTAATCTTTACCTGGCTAAATTTTTGTTTGTGATAAAAAAATACACTTTTAGTTATGTTCTTATGCAATAATACATGAATTGTTTATTGAATTATATACCTATATCCCTCTCCCCACGCAGACATTACATTTTAGTAAATATAAAACTCAAAAAGTGACAAGTGACACGAAACATTCTTGTCCTATCCAATCATACTCAGCAACATATCCCATATTTTACCCTTCCACCAGTTTATCCTTATCAGGATATATTAATGACATTTTTTATTATGAAAAAAGTACTCAAGGATTATAAATTATTTTCAAGATTAACTGCTAAAACAAATTTAATTTATTTTTAATTATTAAATAACTTTTTAATAATTATCTACTTATATTTTTTTTTTCTAATTACACAGAAGATAAAAGGACTATAGCAGTACTCCAATTGCAGAAAGGCATATATCCCTCACGTGACATTATGCATGCTGGTGTCACGAAAATTTGATCCTTATATTCTATATTTAACATTCAATTTAATTGATACACACAATGTGCACCTAGTATAAGAGACCTTATCTTATAAAAACTTAGATCATCATATTTTATTAATCCAATAAACTTAGATCATCATATAAAACTCAGTTCTATTAAGTAGTACATAAACTACTTGTACTTGTATACAATCCAATAATTTGTTAGAGAAAGAAGATTAATTTGACGATAGGCCATGCTTGACATGTGTCATGTCCATGGCCTTATACTGATTTTCAAATGATCCTCTTCTTCTCTTGCCCTCCATTTTTACCTTCCATTTTTCTACATATCTCCCTCCCACTTTGCAATCTCTGAACCAAACGTTATCTTTCTTCGTCTTCGCTTCGTATGCACATACCCTTTACGAAGTTCTTCATAGCTGTTCCTTTTACCCTTCCATTAGCAGAAAAGGTGCCTTCTTTTACAATTCTTCTCTGAGACTTTCTGTGCTGTGCTGCCATGGCTGTGACACAGTTCAGCCCCACTTGCTCAAAACCTCGTCTTCACTCATCCCAGCTCTCTTTCCTATCAAGGACTCTCCCCAGACACCGCCTCTGTTCTTTTGCGCCACTTAATAGAACTCAGCACGCTAAGATTTCCTGCTCTGTTGCACCAAAGTGAGTAACTTTATTGTTTTCTTTCAACATTTTCAGTTTTCTGCTTCTTGGGTCTGATTGAATTTTACTCTTTTGACTTCCCAGTGAAGTGCAGGTGCCAGCTGTGAAAACCCTGGATCCCAAGAATAAGGCTGAGTGCTATGGTGTCTTTTGCCTTAACTATGATTTGAGGGCTGTGAGTGTCCCTTCCCCTCTCTTCAGTATTTCAACCATGTGTATTTGTTAGTTTTAGCTTGTCTTAATTCAAATTGCATGTTTTGTGTTGTCCATGATTCTCTTAGTGAGTTCCCCACTACAGATTGGTTTCTGGGGTTTTCTGAGAGGTTTGTTTGGTACTTTGGAGCAGAAATTTGTTAGATGTAGCAGTACTGGTGTCAGTCAATATGTGCATGTTGATGCATAATTTCCTTTGCTGTATTTGTTTAGGTTTATATACATAGAGCTAGATTGGTGTATCTCTGTATTTGACTGCAGTTGTTTTGATTCCTTTTATTTTGTTAAGTTTGGTCTATACATATACCTTCTGTTTAAACACCAATAGAAACTAAAAGGCATCGGTAACATTATTACTTGTCTTCCATGCCTAAACTGGGCTTGGGCGATCTTCCATTGTCTTGTAAATCTTTTTTCTCTTTCCAATTTTTAATTTTTATGTTCAATTTAAATTACAATTTAATTTCAGTAAAGAAAGATACTCAACCTGAACAATTAATGTATTGATGTTGTTTCTTGTGAGATGTTTTAAGGAGGGGAAAGGATAAACATGTGTGCATATGAATCTAATGGCACTTTTAAGTTATGACAGTTAAATTTGTTGATCTAAGTTCGTTGAAATATTTGACCAAGATTTTTGCAGGAAGAAGAGACAAGATCCTGGAAGAAACTAATTAACATTGCAGTTTCAGGTGCTGCTGGAATGATTGCAAATCATCTACTTTTCAAAGTGAGTATATCTTGGATTTAAAAAGGAATTGCGTCAATGAAGCACATTAGATGTTCAATTTATCTTTCTTTCATTTTATATATCTGCAATAATGTTTTTACTATATCAGTACTCTGTGAATTGAAGCTTTGGTTTTCAATTGAATCCAATGGCATCGTGTAATCCATGTAGTCAATCTCACAAGTGGGCTAAAGTTTTGTCGTTCGTTTTGTATCATTACTCTTAGATTAGGATTTTAAAGTCATTGAAAGGATAATAGGTGCATATCATAAAATTTCTTCTTATCTGTTTGAAGTTGCTGAATAAGTTGTTGTATAGCCATTTCAAAACTGGGTTTTTTTTTCTTCTTTTTATTGACTGAAGGATTTATTGTGATAAACAACCTACATGGATCAACATTACTGTTTATTGTTGACCATTATGTGCAACATTGAGTTATAATTATTTACTCTTGATACTGTCATATCTTCTCTAAACAAATAGAAAGTCACTACTATATACAAGTTTTGAGCTTTATAATTTGAAGATTTTTTGGAATTACAACATTCTTGTATTTTTGTTGTTTCATGAAATAGAAATGAATTTAGTATGAAAGCTAAATTGAATGTACGGTGAGTGTTCAAGATAATTTTATTTTGCATGTGCTTTGAGATTTTTAGATAAGACCTACCTTGAATGATCACACAATACTGTTGGACTCTTGAGCCTGAGTTGATTTATTGTGTCAGCTTGCATCTGGTGAAGTTTTTGGTCCAGATCAACCTGTTGCTCTCAAATTACTGGGATCAGAACGGTCAATCCAAGCCCTTGAAGGTTAGCTTTCTGCATATGGTAAATATGGCATTTTTTTGGGTAACCGTGGTAAATAAACTTGGTATCTATCAGTTATTAGTTGTACATCTTCCACTTATTATAAGAAATACTGACCCATCCTTCTCCATCGTGACGTGACTATAAAAAGACTGTAGAAAACTAACTAAAGGTGAATGGTGCATCAGTATGTGGCATAACTGTAGAAACTCTTGCGTACAAGAGGCACTGATATGAAGCTAGTTATTGCAACATCTGTTATGTGGGATATGGCATATGAATAAAACAAGAATACGAAAATTGGAGAATTGTGAATGGTGCATCAGTATTTGGCATAACGGAAAGTTATTAGGAAAAGAGATGAATAAAGGCAAAGCATCAATGAGCAAATTCAACTTACCCAATGAACACCTTTATCCTAAGCTTGTATACAATTCTAAGGACAAAAAATAACATAGCCAGTAAATTAAAAACCTTTTCCACTGAAGTTTTGTGCACAAGGTGTCTTACTGTCATTTATGTTATGAGCACTTCTCATTCTTACTCTATTGCCCTCCAATGATTCTTCCCATTTAAGAAAATCTAAGGCCTTAACAGCATCTGCTACTGAGTGAGAGAGATGAGAAATTCGACCAGTAATAGGAATTTGAGTAATAACTTTACTTGAATTTGACTTGTCAGGTCAGCGTAGCTAACGTGCTGTTTTTGTTATGCTTTTAAATGAAACAAGATACACCTTAATCTTGACTAATATAACACGCTGATCTTTCATTTGAAATATTCTAATTAAACTTGTTGCAGGTGTTGCAATGGAACTGGAAGACTCTTTGTTTCCTTTGTTGAGGGAGGTGAGTATTGGTATTGATCCTTATGAAGTGTTCCAAGATGCAGAATGGGCTTTGCTAATAGGTGCAAAGCCTCGAGGACCTGGAATGGAGCGAGCAGACTTGTTAGACATAAATGGGCAGATTTATGCAGCGCAGGTCAAATGATATTCAAATTAAAACCACATTTATTACTTTCTGCTTAAGTGCAGTTAGTTATGCTGACATTATACCTTATTACAATAGGGAAGAGCATTGAATGCTGTGGCCTCCCGCAATGTCAAAGTTATAGTAGTGGGAAACCCTTGCAATACAAAGTAAGCTTCGCTGTAAACATGAAGTTACATCTTGTGCCTGCTTGTTAATGCTCTTGTATATTAAATGCAGTGCATTAATATGCTTGAAGAATGCTCCTAACATTCCTGCAAAAAATTTCCATGCTTTGACTCGCTTAGACGAGAACAGAGCAAAATGTCAGGTAACAAAGTTTGTAGATGTCACCTTTTTAAAATTATCCTACCATAGAAAAATAACATCTATCTTCTCTGTATTGTCTCAATAAAATTCACAGCTAGCCCTCAAGGCAGGTGTCTTCTATGATAAAGTGTCAAATGTGACAATATGGGGAAACCACTCAACTACTCAGGTCATTGAAGAATCATTACCAGAATAATGAGCATCAACTGGATTTCTGTAACTCTCTTTTATGATATGGTGTTACCTGTTATCTTGTTAATAGGTCCCCGACTTCTTAAATGCTAAAATTGATGGTTTGCCTGTCAAAGAGGTGGTTCAGGATCATAGGTGGTTGGAGGAAGAGTTCACTGAAAAGGTTCAAAAGGTAATATTTTGTAAGTTGCAAATACATGATGTAAAAGATACGTGGTTTCCTTGTACTAAAAGCTGATCAAGTGATTGTTTGATTGGTAGAGAGGTGGTGCACTTATTCAAAAATGGGGAAGATCATCAGCAGCATCAACTTCTGTGTCAATTGTTGACGCCATTCGATCTTTAGTAACTCCTACTCCTGAGGGTGATTGGTTTTCTTCTGGTGTAAGTTGATATAACTGAATATGCATTTCCTTGTTTAGATGACCTTTTCAGCAAACTACACCCTTTTTTACAATATATTGATTAAACTGAACTGAGAGATACATAAAAGGGGGAAAGGGTTATCTTGCATGTCAAGTGAGATAGAAAAATTAAAAAACACGCAAGTCAATACAATTCTACTGCTTCATGCATACTAAAATTATATTGGTGTAGTGAAAATAAAATTAGGTATTATATATCTGGAATATGCCATTTCAAAGCTTTTAAATGAAGGGCAACAACCAATTTTTTTCTTGAAAATTTAAACATGGCACAACCTTCATTAATCATTTGTTGTCTTTTTATTCGCTTAGTTACTATTTCAATATAAAAGTTTGCAATTGAAATGCCAGGTATATAGCAATGGAAATCCTTATGGAATATCTGAGGGTATTGTTTTCAGTATGCCATGTCGATCAAAGGTAAGCTTGTTAACTGTATTCTTTTCTTTTTAACTTCTAAAAATTTACTCTGTTCCTCTTATGATGAAAGCTTTTATCCATTAGGGCGATGGTGATTATGAACTTGTCAAGGATGTCATATTTGATGACTACCTCCGGCAGCGGATAGCAAAGGTAAGGATGAAAATTCAACATTATATACCATTGTATATACAGTCTAACTTCTAACTTCTATTCATGTGTGCCTTAGCCATATTTATTTGAATGTTGTGATAAAATAAGAAATTAAGTTCTTTAAATGAAATAAATTTCTCATAAAAGCAAAAAAATGCAGTGAAAAAAGGATTGAACACATGACCTTCAAATCTTCAGTCCTGACTACACCCACCTGTAACTTATCATCTGAGATTTTTAATTAATTGGAAGCTATCTGGGTGGTCATGTTTGTGAGTGAAATTAGTTACTTGAGTTGAATCCAGTTTTAAAATACCATTTTAAAATTGAACACTAGATATCAAAATTGAATCTTATTATTGGATGAACCATGAGCTCTGATATTACTGTTGGGTTCTGTGAGGAGATTTACCGAGAAGATTTGGTACCAATGAGTCATAAGTAAACCCATATAAAAAATTTGACCACTTCCAACTCAAAAACTTAAGATAATAAGTTTATGAGTCTTATACATTGTTCAAGTTATTAAGATTCAGACTTAGATTCGTAACAATATTTTGCAGACTGAAGCTGAGTTGTTGGCTGAGAAGAGATGTGTGGCTCACCTAACGGGCGAGGTAAACATCATATCATCATATTATTAGTTATTTATGCTTATATTCATGATGTTAACTGTCATCTGAAACATATAAATTCTTCATCTTAGGGAATTGCTGTTTGTGATCTACCTGGTGATACCATGCTCCCAGGAGAAATGTAACAAGCCTTCCTCCTTAATGCCAAAGCAGATGCTGAAATTTGTGTCTTAAAAGGTACTAGTTAGGGAATCAATAAATAAAATGTTTTTTTTTAGAATCATGATGGGATACATTGGTAAGTTTTATATTTATCTCTACAAAAGTTCACTTTTGATTCCTTAACAAGTGTCTTAGGATATGGGTTAGCATTCTCGTGTTGGAGTAAAATCACACTAATCGATGTACAATTATGGGATATGAATGCTGAAAAAATGAATAAGTAATATCAATAATAAGAGTTTGAAAGCTGAATTTTCTGTGTTTCTTACAAACATTCCATGTATCATTTTAAAAGAAATGTAAATAATAATAGAACAAGTTTAAGAATTGAATTTCCATGCACTTTTAATTTATTTTTTTTATGAAGTCACCGCAATGTGACTTTTAAAGTAATTATTATTAAAATAAACAATTTTACTATGTATAATAATCTATGATTGAAGTTGAATACCTTCTAATTAAATTCAACATTTAAGTATAATTTTAGTTACTGAAAATATAATATATATTTTTATTTTACTTTCTACAAAACTATCTATTTTTAGTCCTTGTTAAAAGATTTAATCACATCATTCTTGTTAAATATGAAGACTATATAAATGGATAAAGATTTTATAGATATTAAAAAAAGTAGTTAAATTGTTAGATACTAAAAGCATTGGGATTCGATGTGGAAATAAATACCGAGCATGTTCTTACTTAAAAAAATGTTAGTTTTACAATTAAAACTTTTATTTTATGAATCAAGTATAGAGAATAAAGGTTGGTGACTGAAAAAACCTAGTATAATAAACACAGATAAAAAGTGAGTCTA
>Ga0123342_1009415_pt1 | contig 11709 bp, 11 predicted proteins | sample Turbeawhitnodule_FD_89960 | JGI IMG/M metagenome (GOLD analysis project Ga0123342, IMG submission 89960) | Root nodule microbial communities of legume samples collected from Mexico - Turtle bean Mexico white nodule | ecosystem: Host-associated > Plants > Roots > Nodule | place: Mexico: Nepantla... | reverse complement strand
TGATATATTTTATTAAATTATATTTTTAAAAAATTTTTTTTGTATATATATATATATATATATATATATATATATATATATATATATATATATATATTACATTCTTGAATAAATTTTTCAAAACAAGCTTTTCGGAATGATTTTTTTTTCATAATCCATTCTCTCTCTTCTTCTCTACATGATTTTCCCTCTCTTCTTCTACAATAATGCAATAACAACGATAATAACAATAAGAATGGTGGCGGCAACAATGATATGCTGTAGTGAGGAGGGTTATTTTGATATTTTTCTGGTAATAGTAGGAGTGCAGTTAGTAATAGTGTGAATGCAAGGAAGAAAAAACCCTCAATTTAAGTATGTACATTACAAAATGTTATAGTACACTAATTTAGTGAAACATAACTACCGCATATATAAAAACAACGTATGGCATTAAATAAAATTTGAAGATTTAATATCAGTTTTAAGAGAGTGAGAACTTGCCAGAAGGAAATTGACAAATGGCAGACATGTAAGAATCATACTCCAAACCATGATAAAGTATAAAAGCATTACCAAACCACTACACCACCATATGCACTTAATATGATATAATATTATTCTTGTTCTTATCGTTATTACTACTATTATTATTACTACTATTATAATTATTATTATGAATACTATTATTATTATTATCACAATTATAACTATTATAATAACTAGTATAATTATAATTATTATTAATATAATTATTACATTAATAATAATTCTTATTGTTATAATAATAATAATTCTTATTTTTATAATAATAATAGTTAGTTATTATTATAATGAGTTATTATTATAATTAACTATCATTATCCTAATAATAATAATAATTCTTATTGTTATAATAATAATAATTAGTTATTATTATAATTAACTATCATTATCCTAATAATAATAATTAAAATAATAATAATAGTAATCATTTTTAATAATAGTTACAATACAAATAAAAATAAAAATAATTATAATAATAACTATAATAATAATAATAAGTATAAAAGTAGTAATAAATTGTAATAATCTATAACAATATATTAATAATATATAAATGAGATTTTTTTATTAGTGTATACGTTTCGTTTTCAATTTTATTATTTATAATATTAAAATATAATAAATTTAGTAATTATTTATTTTAAATTAAAAATTTGAATTTTAAAAAATAATACAGAATCGAATCTCTTACAATTTTACCCTTTAAATTGAAAAGTTAAAAATATTGTTTATTTTTATAATAATTTTTAGTAAAATATTTTTGTAATTTAATAGTGTATTTTTATTTCAATAGTTATTATAATAATAGTAATTTTTTTTTGTCAATAGAAAGAACTGGAATCATTCATCTTTTAAAACAAATATTTATTTATTTATTTTTTATGTGACTGACTTAGCTATAATTTATATTATCATATTATTATGTTATTAATTATGTTATTATTTTTATTTATAAATAAATATTTTTATGTTATTATGTTATTATTTTTATTTATAAATAAATATTTTTATGTTATTATGTTATTAATTATGTTATTATTTTTATTTATAAATAAATATTTTTATGTGTATATTTTACGTAAGGGATATCAATCCTATATTTATGTTCTTCATTCTTAATATGATATCCATAACCTAGGGTTAAGATTCAATTTTTTTGGGTGAACCTATTGTTCACCCGCCACCCACTGCCACTGGAATCACCATCGACAAAATTTCGTTGGAGTCGTTGTTGTCGGAAAAGTGTTGGAACCTCGGTCGGAATTTTGCCAGAGTCGTTGCTGCTACCGTTGTTGTCACGATGGCAACTAGATCTATGGACCCGTGTCCTACCACTATGTCGCTGGCAACTGGATTTGTGGCTTCTTTGGTCGCCACTATGTCCAATCCATCTATCTATACTAATTATGTCAATGTTCATCTTTCTATTGACAAATTGGATGAAACTAATTATGATACTTGGGCCTCAGATATTAAATTATGGCTTAAGAGTTAATATTATGTTGATCATCTTACCCAATGTGTTCGCAATGTTTATATAGATGATGCTTCTAGTTGGTTGAAAATTGATGCTCAATTATGCATTGTTATTAAATCTACTATTCACTCATCTTTAAAACAAATTTTTGGTGTTTTTGAGACATTTTCAGAAGTTTCGAAACAAGGCAAAATTATTATACACCAATGATACTCTAACGTCTTTATGGTGTGTGTCAAAATCTCCTTATTGTTGTTTCTCCCAAACATCTTGATGATATAATGGATGAATATTTGGGTAAACTACATGTTATTCTTCATGATTTTAATGAATTATTGTCTCCTGCCTCCACTCCTTCTCAAGAACTAAAGCAAGGATCCAAGTTCTTTATATTATTGGACTTACATGGCCTTCCTGATGATTATTCTCATGTCCATGATAAGATTTTAGGATCTCCCGTTGTTCTCGATTTTACTTCTAGTTGTTCTACCCTTTTGTGTGTGTCAGGTAAACACATCACTAATATACCTTTTGTACTTGATGACTCTTCTGCTTTAATCTTTCAGGGTTATGATCGTACTTTACCTTCCAAGTCGGGCAAAGGGCGTCACAAGTGTGACCATTATGGCAAACTTGGCCACAAAATTGATCGGTGTTATGCCTTAGAAGGTCGTCCTCTTAGATTCGTTGTGATTGCCCAAAATTTTCCTGTGCAACCTTCTACTATGGATCCTACTTCATCTGATATCTCAGGCCAACTTGCAATTTTCAATGAATTTTTTAAATGGTATGAGGATCGTCAGAACTCTGGTTCCATTGCTTCTGTTACACATTCAGATACACCTTTTGTTGGCTTTACTCACTCCAATTCTCTTGGTCCTTGGATTCTCGACTCAGGTGCCATCGATCATATTACTGGTAATAAATCTTTTTTCTTTTTTTTTCTACTACCGGTTATTTACCATCCATTACCATGACCAATAACTCGAAGGTCTCATCCCAAGGTGTTGGTACTATTCATCTTCTTCCTTCTTTATCTATTGATAATATTCTTTATGTTCCTAGGTCTCCCTTTAACTTATTATCCATTAGTCGTCTAACTCGTTCCCTTGATTATGTTATTTCTTTTACCAAAGATTTTATTTGTTTATAGGACTGGAGTTCAAGACGGATGATTGGCACCAGATATGAGTCTCATGGTCTTTACCACCTACGAACATCTACACATGTTGACACGGTTATGGATTCTCCTTCTCCCATTCATACTCAGCAAGGTCATCCTAGTCTTGCCAAGATGCAACACCTTGTTCCAAGTTTGTCCAAAGTGTCTAGTTTGTCTTGTGAGTTGTAACATTTAGGTAAACAAAGTCGCAGTTCTTTTCCTAGTAGTGTCCCACAACGTGTTGCATCCCCTTTTGCCTTAGTTCACTCTAACATTTGGGGACCAAGTCATGTTAAGTCTAATTTAGAGTTTCAATATTTTTTTACTTTTATAAATGATTATTCAAGATGTACTTGGTTATTTTTAATGAAATATTGTTCTAGGTTGTTTTCTATATTTCAATCTTTTTATAACAAAATTAAAAATCAATTTGGAGTTTCAATTCGAACTTTACGCAATGATAATGCTCGTGAGTATCTTTCTCATTCTTTTACCACTTTAATGAAATCTCGTGGCATTCTTCATCATACCTCCATGTGCTTATACCCCCTCAACAAATGGGGTGACTGAACGTAAGAATATACACCTTGTTGAAACTACTCGTACTATGTTACTTCATGGTGATATTCCTTAATGTTTTTGGGGTGATGTTGTTCTTAGTGCATGTTATCTAATTAATCGTATGCATCTTCGATTTTAGAAAATAAAATTCTTCATTCTATTTTATTTCCTCATGAACCTCTTCATCCCTTACCACCTAAAGTTTTTGGGTCTACATGCTATGTTCATAATTTTTGTTCTGGTCTAGATAAATTATCTGCTATAGGTCACACAAATGTGTTTTTTTAGGTTTTACTAGATATAAAAAAGGATATAAATGCTTTTCACTCTCTTTTAACTGTTATTTCATTTATGCAAATATCACCTTCACTAAGTCTTCTTTTTATTTTAAGTATTTATCCTCTCCATCTGAACAAGTACATATTCTAGTTGTCTTTGATCCTCCTGTTATGTCTAGTGTGCCTAAAGATTCTCATCCACCACCTCTTCAAGTTTACAACCGTCGTCAGTTTTCCCATCATCCACAGGATGACTCTCTTTTAATTGAACCTAATATTCCCATTGTCATTCTTAAAGGTATACGTTCTACCTGTAATCCCTCTCCACATTATAGTGCTTTAAGCTACCATCGACTATCTCAACCTTTTTATACCTGCCTTTCGTCTATTTCTTTTGTGTCCATTCCAAAGTTTGTAGGTGATGCCTTAACTCATCCTAGTTGGCATCATGCCATGCTTAATGAAATGAGTGTGCTACAGAATAATGAAACTTTGAACCTTGTTGCTTTACCTTGTAGAAAATCTGTTGTTGGTTGTAGATGGGTCTTTGCTATTATATTTAGTCCTGATGGTACTATTGATCGTCTCAAAGTTTGTCTTGTGGCTAAGGGTTATACCCAAGTTTTTGGTTTAGACTATGGTGATACTTTTTCTCCAGTAACAAAGATGGTTTCAATTTGCTTATTCATAGCCATAATTGCTCTTCAATAATGACATCTTTATCAACTGAATGTCAAAAATGTTTTTCTTAATGGAGATTTATAGGAAGAAATTATATGGAGCAACCTCTCGGCTTTGTTACTCATGGGGAGTCTTCTAGATGAGTATGTAGTCTCCACAAATCCTTATATGGTCTCTAGTAGTCTCCCAAGATTTGGTTTGGAAAATTTAGCAAAGTTGTTCAACATTTTGGTATGACTCGTAGTGAAGCAGATCATTCGATTTTTTACCGTCACTCGAGTGTTGAGTGTATATATCTTGTAGTATATGTTGATGACATTGTTCTTACAAGAACTGATCACCGTGACATCTTACAGGTAAAATAACATCTTAGTCAACACTTTCAGACCAAAGATCTTAACAACATAAATATTTCTTGGGAATTAAGGTAGCATAATCAAACAATGGTATTGTTATTTCTCAGAGGAAGTATGCATTGGATATTTTGGAGGAAATTGAATTAACAAATTCAAAATCTATTGAGATACCTATGGATCCTAATGTCAAACTCCTACCTAGTCAGGGGGAGCCTTTCTCAGATCTTAAGAAGTACAAAAGATTAGCTGGATTGAACTATCTTATGGTCACTTGTCTAAATATTTCATTTGTTGTTAGTGTGGTGAGTGAATTCCTTAATTCACCATGTGTTGATCATTGGAATGCATTCATTCGTATATTGAAATACATTAAAGGTTCTCCTGAAAAAGGCTTGTTATATGGTCACAATAATCATATTAGAGTCGTATGTTATTAAGATGTTTATTGGGCATGGTCTCCATCTGATAGAAGTTCTACTTCTGGATATTGTGTTTTTATTGGTGATAATTTAATTTCTTGGAAAAGCAAGAAACAAAATGTTGTGGCAAGATTTAGTTCTGTAGCAAAATATAGAGTTATGGCTTCAACTACTTGTGAACTTATTTGGCTTAAATAGTTACTCAAAGAATTGAAATTTGGAGAAGTCAATCAAATGACACTCATGTGTGATAATTAGGTTGTTCTTCATAGCTCAAATCCCATCTTTCATGAAATGGTCAACCATATTGAGATTGATTGTCGTTTCATTCGAGAAAAGATTGTGTCTGGAGACATCAAAATTGAATTTGTTAATTTAAATGATCAATTAGCAAATATTTTCACTAAATCTTTAAGGGGACCTAAAATTAATTATATTTATAACAAGCTTCGTACGTGTGATTTATATGCACCATCTTGAGGGGGAGTGTTGAATGTAACAAGCTTAGCCCATAGTTTATTTATTCTGTTATTGATTTTGTTATTATTTTCATTTATAAATAATAAAATAAATAGTTAAACAATTATTTTTATTTCAAAATAATTAAATAACTTCTCTTTTTAGAAATAATAGTTACATATATAATTTTAACGGACAAAATGAGTATAATTTTAAAATTTTATCAAAATGGTAACTTATGTCAACCTACATGATTTTAGCCTCTTAAAAGTGAAGTCGTTTCAAAGTAAGATTTAAACTAAAGTCATATTAACATGACACAACTTCACTATAATCAAAATTAACTTAAGTTGTATCACTTTGACACGACTTCAATATTAAGTAAAATCTAATTACAGTAAAGTCGTAGTAAGATGATACAACTTTAATTAAAATCTTATTATACTGAAGTCATGTCATCTTGACACAACTTTAGTTCAAACACAATAAAGTCGTGTCACCTTAATACGAATTCACCTTATGAGGTCAAAATTGTACTAACATGACACGACTTCTTTACAATAAACTCCTGCCAACTTAGACAAAATTTATCCATCTCAATAATTTTTTAAAATTTTGTCCATTTCGATAATTAACATATCAAATTGCAATAGTTTTGTAAAAAAATCCCAAATTAATTAATTTAAAAACATTACGTAATATTATTGTTTGAATAACATCTACATAATATAAATTGTTGGGTTACTTGGGTATTACAATTACATACTATTTCTTATAGATGACATCAATAGCAGAACACTATAACACTATCTTCCCTCTGGCCATTAGAACAAGTACATAATCACAGTTTACTTAGTACTAAAAAAGTTGACACATAATTATCCTTTGAGAACGTATCACTGCACAGTTTTGAATTTCTATCACCAATTACGTACTCTAATAGGAACATGGCTTCAAGAGCAGGAGCAAACGCCAAACTGATATTCACTTAAATAACCAGACATAATCATCATTTCAAACCTCAACTTGAACTCTCGTACATAAATCACCACCACTAGGCCCTTAAGTTCATATGCCTTTTGCTTAACTTTATAATAGACCCAGTAAATAAAATACAGATACTATACTAATAACTTGCAGCAATATCTTCTTCAATCCTGCAAAAGAAAAAAATAAAGGCGTAGATTTACAGCACAAGAAAATTACTGCAGAATAAACAACCGATTATTGACCTTTTAGCGAGTTTATATAAATTTACTTCTAGCTACTCTGCACAGTTAAAGGAATCTGTTTCAAGAGTGATTTGAAAAAAGCCTATAACTTCTTTTAACTTTTTTTTTCTTTTCAATAGATGGTTTTCTGAGAACAAAATCTTCACTAAATCCATTTCAGCTCTCCAACCAATCAGAATTCTTTCAGTTATACTCTATACTGAAACTACCAGACAAGTATTATAGATCTTTATTCGAAACAGGATCGTTAAGTAATGAATGTGGTAATAGTCAAATCTCTATAAGCTCAGGATATCAGGTGGTGCTGTAAAAGTACTTCTGAGATGATGAAGTCTAAGATAGAACAAGATATTTATTGCCAACAGGGTTAACGGTATGTTCTGAGGCAAAAAGGCAAGAAAATTGACATCCCGACAATAAAACACTCATTTGCCACCCTTCATTTGCCAAAATAAGGGCAATTTTCTGCAGAACATTCAAAACAAGAATAAATTAGAGAGAAGTTAACAAACCTCATCATCATCATCTCCGCCATCTTCCTTCTTCTTCTTGAGCCGGGTAGTACCTCCTTCTTTGGAGATGGGTAATTTCATTGCTCCAAAGGGAGTGTCAACATTAATATGTCCTTTAATAGAGTAGCCTGTCCCCCGTCCCCTGATCATGTCCCAAAGTGCAGAGCCAAAATCCTTAGGCCTGAAGGTAATTGGAACATCAATGTCAGTAATCCCAGTTTTGACAATCTTTGCAGATTTGGAAAGTTCTGCTCCTCCAATGCTAACATCACCAAGCCAGACCTCATAATCAAGTGTATTGAGGCCCAAGTCAAAGTCATTCTTGTTGTCCAACTTCAAATGAAGAATAGCAACTGTCTCTTCAAAAGAAAACCTCTCAAACTGAATTTTATCAAGATCAACATCAGGCTTGTATGGAATGGGGATTTCTCCAGTTTTCTCCAAAGGTAGAGTGAGCCTTCCAAACACAGGAACATCAACAATGAGATCAACCTTTACCTTGTAAGGAATGATGCTTCCTGGTTTAATATCAGCATACGTTTTCTTTATGTCATCATAAATCAAAGTAAGAGGAATCTTGACAGTCTCCTCGCCATGTGCATGAATTGTACCTGAATCCGGTATCAATCCTGAAACTAGTTTCCTCCCATCACTCTCAATCAAGTAGTTTATGTCAATTAGGGGAATTGGCACCGGATTTGGGTTCTTTATGAGAATATCAACAACAAGCTCTACCTTTTGAAGATTGATTGATGGAATGTGTATCCCTGTAACATCTGCAGTTGGCTTCCCGAACCCAATTGCTTCCTCAATCTTGTCACCAATGTCTGAAATGAAATCCTTCACTGTATCAAGAAATCCGCCCTTCCCATCCTCTTCCTTTGTCTTTTCACCATCCTTAGCACCCCTTTCCACCACTTCTGGTTTATCAGATGTAGACATATCTAAATACTCAACGATCAAATAAATTAGTTGGGTAAGATCCAACAACAAAAATCAAAGGCAAAATCAGTTACAAGTTAACTTTGTACATCAATAATTTACAAAAGAAAAGCTGCAACAATCAGGATCACATCACATCAATAATTTACATACATATTATTCACAAATCACTATACAAAGTCACACACATCTGACAACAACGCTTTCTTTTTTCACAGTAACAAACATTTAGGGCATGTTTAATTCTCACACTTGTGCAGTTCTGTTTCCTATTTACACTATACAAAAAATGCTAGAAACATCAAAATACTTTTTCATGATAATGTTTGAAAACATGAAACAAAGTAAAAAAATTAATTAATATTTTTTTTTAATTTCTGACAATACGAATAGAAATTAAAAAAGGTATTTTTTGTTTCTTGATCACCAGTTTCCAATATTGCTTAATTTTGTTATTATTTATGCACCAAAACCATATCAGAATTACACTGAATTTAACAATTTTGCTTGTCTTGTTCCCTATTTCCAAATATATTTCCCACTGATCAATATGAAGAGTACCCAGAACCAAAATACCAAAACTTTATCAATGATCACATTCTAACACACCAACCAACAAAAATCCAAAACACAAAGTGCAAAATGCTTCCAAAACAACCACGGTAGAATTCGGTAAAAGGGAGATCCTAACACAGAAAATTAACAGTGAATTGAATGGAAACAAGAGGGAACAGGGAAATACCTTAGATAAGTGATGATTGAAATGAATCTTAGCAAAACGGAGAAAGGGAGACAAAGTGCTTGTGGGAGTAAATAAAAAATGAGAACAAGAATTTTGAGAGCCATTAGTCCATCAAGGGTCGCGATTTTACCACGATATATGATCAATAACAGCCGTTGATGGAATTTGTTGCCTGTTTTGTTATTACCCGATACCGCGGGAATCGTATTACGTGTATGGACTACACAGTGATGCCGTCACTCAATCAATGATTAAGTTTTCTGAAAACGACGTCGTTGTAAGAGAAAATAGAACCCAAATTTGCAATTTTTAGTTTCTCTATATATTGGTATGGATTTGTATTTTAATCCTTTTAAATTTTTAGTGTATTTTTTTAAACAAAAATCATTTTAATGTACGGTGTTATGGAATCATTGAATAATTTACACGATTATTATTTTTTTGACAACATAATTTACACGATTCTAATGTTATATACAAATAAATTATAATGTTGAGGAATTGAAATAAAAAAGTAAGATAAATATATATTATTCAGATTACGCTTGATTATATGTTTACTCCTTTATTTTAATAATATTTTTCTTGATTTATCTTTTTCACATTTAGTCATTTTGAAGCAATGATTTGATTTTATTATTATACACGAATATAAATTATTTGTTAACTAATTCAAAACCTAAAATTTAAGGATTTGGTAGAAAGAAAAAAATTTAGTTACTAAAGAAGCTATGTTTCACAAATCTTAAATTGGAAAACTTCACTTTGTTTTACCTCTCGAAAGAGAAAATAAATATTTTAGCATCCTTAAAAAGTAAAACATTAATTTGACAACACATTATAATAATATATATTAATATTTTTATATTAAAAAATAAAAATAAAAAATATATTAATTTATTAAGTTTTTAAGAAGGTTTAGTTATATTTTAGAGTCAGCACTCTAAAAGATAATATTTAAAAAAAAAACGCATCAACTTTATTTCATCGAATATGTAACTAACGTTATTACTTTACAACTAATTATTAGCATTATTGTAGTACCATTTTTAAAATAAAAATATATTATAAATAGGCAACATCACATGTTAAGAATATTACCTAACGTGACTGAGAGTCTACCAGTTGAGTTGATCATATTTTGACAATTAAGTAAAGTGAGAGCATACCCTTACGAAGTGGACTTAAACCTAACTCAACCCCACAAAACCGGCTCATAAGGTTGAGGATTGCACCCACTTATATATAATGAATTGTCCTCATCTCTAGTTGATGGAGATTCCACATCGACTAGAGATGAGGACAATTCATTGTATATAAGTGAGTGCAATCCTCAACCTTACGAGTCGGTTTTATGGGGTTGAGTTAGGCTTAAAGTCCATTTTGTAACATGGTATTAGAGCCATTTCGATCCTATCCTAGCGAGTATTTGTTGGGTTTATCGGGCCACCACCCATAATATGTTATCCTACGCACGAGCTTCTATCTATCACTCTCGGCGTGAGGGGGTGTGATGGAGATCCCACATCGACTAGAGATGAGGACAATTCATTGTATATAAGTGGGTGCAATCCTCAACCTTATGAGTCGGTTTTATGGGGTTGAGTTAGGCTTAAAGTCCATTTTGTAACACATACAAAATAAATATTTAATTTTAGTCTTAAGTATTCAAAAACAGCGTACCTTTACCGGGGGTCTCAAGCCTCTTTTATAGATTTTCCTTGAACAACTTCTACTAATGAGAACATAATCTCAACAGCAAGCATATAATCATAACAAAAACCCATATATTCACGTGCACCTTTTATCTTCGGGTGCTAACAACAGGAAAATATTTTGTCTACATGTGCACCATTATTCTCGAGTGCTAACAACATTATTCTCAACAACTTTTATTTGCATTTAATTGATGTATGTGTTATAAACAAACAAAATATTCCTTCTATTCTAACTATTTTTTTCGAGCTATCTTACCAACACGAGCCAAGCTCCTGGCCCACCAAAAATGGAGCTGACCATACCAAAGTGTTTGGATCGAGGTCCAGAGCACTCATGTCCAGTACAGAAGTCCCCCAGACTCGAGCCGAGTTTGACTGAGCGAAGAGGCTTACAAGCACTTGGCGGCTGACATGACGTTTTCCCCAGTGAGTAGGTGAGGCGTTGATATGAGTTTCATTGAACATAGACACTTTAGAACTCTTGAAAACAACATTATAGGAGAAGAATAACAACAATTAAATGATCAAAGAGTGCTTAGAACAAAGGAAACGAAATCAAAATCACAAAACAACAAGCTGAAAACAGAATGGGTGCAAAGAAGCTTAAGGAGTCATCAATGGAGACCAAGCCTTCCAAAATGATGA
>Ga0123342_1009413_pt1 | contig 11715 bp, 4 predicted proteins | sample Turbeawhitnodule_FD_89960 | JGI IMG/M metagenome (GOLD analysis project Ga0123342, IMG submission 89960) | Root nodule microbial communities of legume samples collected from Mexico - Turtle bean Mexico white nodule | ecosystem: Host-associated > Plants > Roots > Nodule | place: Mexico: Nepantla... | reverse complement strand
TTTCTAAATTAGTTTCTATTATTGTTAAATAGTTTTTAAATTGGTATCTAATTAGCAACCAAAGTTTTAACTACCAATTATTTAGTTTCTAAATTTGGTCTCTAAAACCTTGGTTGCTAATTATATACCAATTTAAAAACTATTTAACAATAATAGAAATTAATCTAGAATTTTTTTTTTAGTTTCTAAAATGGTCTCTAATTTAGTTACCATTGCAATTAATTATTTTGGTTTCTAAAAATTGGTTTCTATTTCATGATTTTTTTTATAGTGTATTTTTTTTTCTTTAATTCATCAGAAATGTTGTTATCTTATTGGATTTATGTTCAAATTGCTTACTAAATAAATTAATTTAAATTATATTTAAAATTAAATATAAATAATATAATTAATATAGAGTATTTTACATTTAATTATATTTGAGATCCTATAATATATTAATTTTATGTGTTTGTGTTGGACCTGTGTTAGTTAGTGTTGAGATAGTTATCAGAAGGTGTATTTTTCACATTAAGTTTGCGTTAGACAATTACACATATCTTAAAAAAAGTGAGTGTAACAACAAAAAGTCTTAATCACATATAACTCTTACCAAGTCAACTCATCTATTGCAAAGTAACTCATTCCTAATTTATAAGGAGGGTTTTTCCACAGTGTTAGGGCGTCAAATGTCAAAAACATACGCTTGTTGAAAAACCTATGATTGTGATTCGCCACACAATTCAAAAGTACCCATTTTCTTAGAATTTAAATCCTATATTTGAATTATATAAAATAAACACGTTATAAAATTAAAATCTTATCTGAATTTTAATTTTATTTTGAAAAATCTCTCCTAACGAGTCAGTTTAACAATTTGAGTTATCTAATAAAAATTAAAGGTGGTTGTTCAAACTAAAGACTTAATTGTATGGTGGTATAAAGGAAATGGAGAAGAGGATATTATTGATAAAAAAAATGTATAAGGTAGAAGAAGTATATATAGAGTTGCTACATAATAACATAAATATATTTATGTTAGTTTTATTATTTGCTATCATTTTCCTTTAAATTTAGGGTGAAATTATGGTTCACGTTAAGTTTATATCAATTTGAGAGAAATAGATCTATTAGAATATGCAAAGTATATTGTGGAAGAAAAAAAAAATAGAAATTAGAAGCTAAAGAGCTTTTAATATTATATTAAAAAATTTATCAACAAAAGATATATAATAGAGAGACATATAGAAAAAACATACATAAAGACCCTTATAATAACATAAATATATGTATGTTAACGTTGTTATTTGCTATCACATGGATGCTAATAATAATAATGTTATAGTAATTGAACCGACCGATTGAGTCTTAATTAATAGGCTAACCTATTCTATTATTATATAGTTTTATAATCAAAAGGTCAATTTGTTATTTTCACATTTTTTTTAATTAAACGCTTTGACCGGAATTATGTGTCTTTTGAAAATTGAGTCTTGAGAAAAATAAATAAATAGAGAAGTTGGTGGAGATTTAGAAACATTTTTCTAATACATAATTCCATTTGTATGATGTCACAGAGAAGAAATTTTCTTCCTTTTACAAATTATATTGATTTGACTTTCTATAGTGTGTTGCTATATCTTGTAGTGCTTCTTTACGACACAAATTGTTCAATAAATAGTTTTTTTATGTTTACAAAGTTTTTTTCTGTCGTGGTGCATGCCAAATTTAGATTGGAATAATAGTTTTAATTAGTAAATAAAATAATATTCTTTTAGATGTTTTTGTAATTGATGAAATACGTGAAAAAATTAAGTTAAAGATTACTCATATTTTTCGTTAAAGAATTGCGTGTACTGATAAGTTGGTTAATTTAAGATTTATTCATAGAGAATTATTCATTAATATAATAGGTTTTCATATAATCTGTTCTTAAAATTCTGTATGAATAAATATATTATTTTTGTTAATTTATTAGTTTTGGTATAATTTATCATATTTTTATATTTTTTTAATAATAATATTTTCTATGTGATGAAAGATGATTGTTGTTATTTGAGGTGTGAAGTTGCATAATTATATATAATATGAAAGATTTTATATATATAAAAAAACAATATCTTAAATTATACTAAACACAAATTTCAATATTTTTATACTAGCATGCATTTGGATTGAATTTCACTGTATGTTTGAATTAAATTCATAGAACACCTTTTATTATTATTATTATTAAAAGTGTAATAAGATGGAGACATCAACCCACCTCTTTTCATTATCAATACAGACTATTTTTTGGTTATTAAATTTTTCTTGCTTATCTTTATTGGAATTATAGTGGACAAATGCATTATAATTATATTTCAATAGAAGAGGTTTAAATGTAAAAACAATTACATTTAAAACCAAGTTTTTTTTTATAGTTTATATTATAAAAATAATTACATGTTTAGACAATATATCTAAATATTATTTACTTTCCTTTAACATTCTTTTGTCTATAATTTATTACTATTATTTTAAAGGTTATAAATGAGCAAGAATATTTTTACTACCTTTCTTATATTGGTTTAAGAGTTAAAATATATTTATTAACTTTTTTAGTGGGAAAAATTTAATAACATTAGTTAAGAGTTTGTAAACACGAAGTTAATTCTAATATTTATTAAAATACATTAAAAAAATCCAAAATATTTGTTACAGATAAAAGATATTTTGGAGATCATGTAAAGAAGATATTAATTGACAATTACTTCCTACGATATTAATTAGTTAATTAAATATTTTTTTTTGGAAATACTTATCTTTCCCTATAAATCAATTTTTTTTTTGTAAGTTTTCAACTTGGAAAAGTTTATCATCAAAATAAACTTTTTTTTTTCTATTTCTTCAATATGACAAGAACGATGTTTCATTTTTACTTATATGAGAGCACGAAGAATTAAAATTATGTAATTCTTAATATTTTTTGAATGTTGGTATTTTTCTAATTTTGATATTATTTTATACATATTTGAAGAGTTTTTAGAGATAGTTGTATACAATTTATTTAAAAGTGTCAATATATTTAGTTTTTCTGTTTTAAGTTATTGGACTTTGTTTGTTTGGTCCAACTTTACTTTTCTATTTCAGCTAGGTCTTAGTCTTTTTCTTATATATACACCATGTATTTTACTTTCTAATACACAATTAAATAAGAATTTCTTTTGTATTTTCTTTTCTCTGTTTTTCTCTCATATATGTTTAAGTCATTGTCTCTTTTTCATTTGCAATTAGAGTTCATCAAAACCTCCATTTCTCCATTACGATTACGTGCGCTCCATTTGATGCACCACATCCGACAAAAATATGGTATCAAAACCATTTAAAACCTATCTTAGCGTTATCGGACCACTTATAATATTTTGTCCCACGCATAAATTGTCATTCTCGACGTGAGGGGTGTGTTGGAGATCCCACATCGACTCCATATAAGAATATTTGATTATATATAAGTGAGTGTAAATCTTATTCCATAAGTCGGTTTTATGAAGTTGAGTTAAACTTAAAGTCAATTTCTTCAAAAGTTTGAAATAAAACAACTTTTGTTTTGGTTGGCAGGGAAGTGAGAATCAATTCTGGTGTGCGGCATAAACAAAGTTTGTCTAGTCATGGATCATCTTGCAGAAAACTAGAAATGAAAGTGATATAAAAATTTGAAACAGAACGTGGATGACGCGCAAACAGTTGTACCCATTTCTTTATTATTTCTCTGGGAGAATATTACATCAATGTGGAGATATTATTGTTGAAGACAGCAGAAAAAATAAAACACAAGTTATGAGAGTAACAAATAATTTCAAGTACAGAGCCTGCAGAGGCCATTCTTGAAAAGAGCATTGGTTTGTCAGATTTGGAAAATCAGACAAATTGGTTCAAGTATTCATCTACGGTTGAGTATTTAACGTAAGGATAAGCCTCCGAAGCTTCAATATCTTTTGCAGGATCAATCTCATACACTGCATCTCCCCTTATCTGCTGTGAGTGATACAACGCCAATAGATAATTGTTTGGGAAAGATGACTCTGCACAAAGTATCAACAGATGCTTAATTTCACACAATTGATGCAACCAAAACATGTACAAAAATGAATCTGTGAAGTTACTTGTAACATACCCTGAATATCCTTGAGAACCTTTTCCTCTGGAACATAGATTTTCTCAAGAGTCTTTCCAATTTTTTTCTCCCACAAAGATACAATCTCATTCAAGGTCAAGTAGTTGGCAGGGAGCCTAAGGTGAACGGTTTTGTTCAATGCATTAGGGTCATTCGCTGCTTCGATGGTGAAACTCCCCACATCAGCCTCAGTAATATATGCTCCTGAAACAACATACATGTAAACATTAAACAAACCTATTTATAACTAACTGTTTCGTTTATAACTAATTGAAACAAATTCTACATTATAATTAACTACCTTTGACATTGCCATCTCCTTGAATGAATATCTTGTCGCGAGGAGGAACAGTGATGTCAATCTGTGCTAGGTTACGTAAAAAGTAACCGGTAAAAGCATGACAACACAGGTAAGTGTAAGGAACTCCCTCAGCTTCAATTATTCTCCGGATTTTTGCTTTTTCCTCAAACACTTCTCTCACTGGTTCAACTGAGTCGTGACGATCCACATCCAGTCCAAATTCAGATGGGAAGAATCTCTGTTGAATAATGGACACTTAATATGTGACAATATATAGAAGGATTTATATATGGAAATTTTTTTGCATGAGCAAGAGTGGCACCTTGATGTTTCCAGCTTCTTTTATGGCTGCAATGATCTTCACCTGGTCTTCTATCAGGAGTCTTCCAAATGAGCAGATTACGACATCAACTTGTTTCATTGCGTTGACCAGACTTTGATGATCATTCATATCTCCCTGCAGAGATAAATGAGTGTATAATATAATCAGTTCAAAAAGAGATGAAAACAGAAAATGGTAAAAATGATGAGAGGAAGAGAAGAAGGAACCTGGATTAGAAAAGCTCCAGAATTTTTGTAGTTCTGAAGAAGCTCCTCCCTGGTTTCAGGATTGGCGGCTGTGACGAGTCTTGGCTTGTTAACAGTGGGCGGAGTGTCCCTAACCAAGACATAGGTGGGATTTCCTGCCTTCAAACTTGCCCACACAATGTGTCTTCCAATGGCTCCTGTGGGTCCCAGAACAAGGATTCTATCTTTTCCAGCCATGAAAGGATATCACAGTGAAAGCAAGCACTTAGCAGTGTGTAGTTTTCTTTTTTTGCAGGTAACTGATTAAAGCAAGAATGGCTCTGTGATGCATAGACAGCAACACTCTGGTTGGTATTTATAGGGCAACCAAGTTTGGTTTTTATGTGCAGTTTTTGGCTTAAATAATTAGTGTGATTGCATAGTTTCTCACAACTTCAACAAATATCCATTTAGTTTGCGTCCAGTTTCTGAATTCTTAATCAACCATTTGACTGTGGTTGTTCGTTAAAGGTGTGCTTACAAAGAGCGAGACCCTCTTCACTCGATGACCAAAACAAATACATTAATATCAGTTATTCTCACTGGCATGAAAATGAAAAAATATCTAATAAATTTAACAAAAAACATATAAAAAGAGAGATTAGGAGCCACCGTTTAAAAGAATAAAAAAAACTATATGTAGGTACAGAGGAAACACAAATCTTAAACAAATTTTACTAATAACTATAATTGCTTCTAATGTATTTTGATGACTCTGATGTTTTCTGTATTTTAATTTATTGTTTTAAAAAAGTTTGAATGCTTGATAAGTAATTTGGATTAAAATGGATCAAGAACTAGTTCAAACGAAATTATTAAAGGAAATTTAAAATTATTTCTTTTTAAATACATAAAATTTTTAAAATGATTTTTGTGATGAAGCAATAGAAATTTGTGCATTTAAGATGCATTGTTTCACGTCATTTTTATACTACGGTACTCACAATTTTACTCATTTTAAGTCTTACGGTACGTGCCGACCAAAAAAAAATAAATTCTAGTGATACGTACTTTTGGAAAAAGAACAGTGCGATGTAAGACTTTGAAATTTATAAAGACATTCTTTATAGAAGATAAAAAATAATAATTTACTCAGAACTTTCAAACTTAGAACACATATTCTAACTTTGGAAAAAAAAAATCAATATAAAATTTAAAAATTTAAAATAATTTATATTTATTAAAAATATTATTTTATTCCTACCAATCCAACTCCTATGAATTTTTTTTTTTGAATAAAATTCCACATGTTGTTATATATATATATATATATATATATATATATATATGTGTGTGTGTGTGACTTAGTGACAAGTTCTTTATTTTTTCTGCGAAAGATGAGTAAACCAACCACCAGCGTCAACAACTCAACATGTTTAGGTGCGTTTTCGCATAGATTTTTATAATTGATTTTTTAAGTAAAGTATGCATACCTTTCAGAGTCTATATTAATTAAAGACTTAAATTTCAGTTCATATTTTTTAATTTGACTCCATAATTTATTTGTTTATTATTCCATATATATATATATATATAACACATTATTAACAACTTCGATCATATCCTAGCGATTATTTATTGAGTTTATCAGACCACCACCCATAATATGTTATCCCACGCACGCTGTTGTCACTCTCAGCATGAGGAGGTGTGTTGAAAATTCCACATTGACTAAAGATGAAGTCATTTCATTGTATATAAGTGGGTGTAAATTTCATCTTCATGAGTCAGTTTTATGGGATTGGATTAGATTTAAAGTTTACATTTTAATACACATATCAATAAATTATATTTGTAAAAAGAAATTTTGTTTTTACTTATGTAAGGACTTTTTAGGTTATGTGTTAGGTGTGACTGTGATTTTTTTGGATTTCTCGTTTATGTTATTTTTTTTCTGTAATTTCTGGTCCATTGCATAGATTATTTGTGATGTTAGGTTTGGAACTAGAAAGGTTACGGAAATATAGTTTATTTTATAAAATAAATATCAAAAGAGTGTTTTGAAATTATAAATTTTAGTATAAAGAAAAATAAAAAACCTCTGACCTAACTAACCAATCCAATGAATGATATTTTGAGATAGATTGATTATAACAAAAACTAAAATTCAACTCAAACTTCTTTTATTAACTTGTATACACTCGTGTAGTTCAAAGTATCATTTTCCAACTATAGAAAATATTAAAACGTTGAATCACTCATTAAAATAGAAAAATAGAAGAATTAAATATATTTAAATAATCAAAACTTATACGTGAGAATAACGTTGTTTATTTAGCTCTACCTAGAAGGGAACTAGCTACACAGGTGAAAACTTAATAGGTTTAACAAGCACATTAAGAAATTAACAGTTAAAATAAATTATTTTAATCTTTTTAACATTTTTTTATCAGTCCCTCTGAAAAATAGTTAATAGGAACTAAAAACAAAATAACAATCTGCATATTATACGTAAAAAAAGTAATTTAGTCTACTATAAAAAAAATAAAATAATAAAGAAAGTCAATAGAATATTTTAGAAATCAAAATAAAATGTTTTTATATTTGTGAGACCAAAACATACTTAAATTTATTATTATTTTGAAGTAAGTTGCAATTTTTAATTAAAAGGCTGTTTTGAAGTCCTTTTCCGCATTCTCGAGAACCAAACGGGCCGAAACCGCCGATATCTTACCATTCAATGAGATGGGTAGTCAAAAGTTTATTATTGCCCAAAAAGACTTCTCTTGGCAAATGTAAACTCAAGGGTTAACTATTGAAAGTTACACTTAAAATCTCCAAAAATATTTGAATGTTGACGAATTGATATAAGAAGTTGGAGATATACTTTTTATTTGATGTTTTGAGTGATGTAGACGACTTTTTTTAGAAAAAAATAATTCATACAGTTTTTAATATACTTTTGTATCAGTACGGAGTAGGGGTCCAGACAATACCTGTCCGCTTGGTACATAATTTGTTGATGTGTCGGTTGTCTTCAAGTTCCTTCAAGTTTCCTTTTTTTCGCTTTAGATGCTCTGTCTACGATTGTACTCTGACGCTCAAGTCCGTGTTATGATTTAGGTGAGTCATTGTGGGATGTGAAGAACGTACGTTATTCATTTTACCAGAGTTCTATATATAGTGTTGACTTATGGGCTTTTACCTGCGTGGGCTGATAGTCCGTTAATAACGAACATGCGTAGTGGCTCCCTGATATCGTGAGAGTGTATCTTTCGATTTGATCAGCTTATGTAGTTGCATTGAGATAATTTCTGGATATTTCGGAGTGTGCATTTAACCCATTCAACATTATTTGTAGTTGCTTCTTTATTGCATATTTATTATGTTGTAGATGTTATTTGACATCGGTTCCTGGTCGTCCAGAATCCGACCAGTACAACTTTGTTAATAATATGATAGATAGATATTTTAGTTTTTCATAATTTTTTTCAAGTTTTAAATAATTTCTTATATTTTTCTAATCTTTATTATTGAGTTGGCATACCAAATTAACTTATGAGTTAAGTGGATTAGTATGGAAATTAAAAAAAGAGACCCATTTAATAATAAATTAGTGAAATTTATATGTTTTAGTATGAACTGTGTATTAAACGACTTGGATTACATACAGCTAATTGCAACTAAAATATATAATTAAAAACTTGCTCGTGTTCCCCAAACATTTTTTGTCGATTCAAAAGGATTCTGAAATGAGAATATCTAATATATCTATATATTGAAATAATGCAACCACGTACTGAGTTTTGACTACTGTTTTTGAGAATCAATGACAACCTATACACATCTTATAATTGATATAACATATGGGTAATAAATATACTTTAATATGTTGAAAATATAATTTTAAAAAATTAAGTTACGATTTTTTTAATATCGTGCTTTAAATATTATTGTTATAAGACTAGTATAATAATCCATGTTGGGTGTTGGGCTTACAATTTATAAATTCTTCATGTATATTTCTCAATCAATTATTAGTATATATATACTAAATTATTATGCTAAAAGGTTGAATTTGAATGAATGTTGACTTATAAAATTTAAAATATTATTAAAATCAAATATTAACTTGTTTATGATGTGATTTTAATATATATATATATATATATATATATATATATATATATCATTAATAATAGTTCTAACATGAAAAAGCAATATTATGAAAATCTTCCTTGGTGATCTACATTTTAGAAGAAAAAATCATTTTTATAAAAGATCTTACTCTATTTTAATATATATATATATATTTAGATTATAGTTATTTTAAAATTTAATTATTATAATATTATAATTAGATATATATGAATATGATATCAATATTACAAGAAAAAAATGGTTTTAACTGACATTTATTTTTACATTATTTAGGGTTAAAACATCTATTAAGTCATTTACTAGGGTTGCAGTTTCTTCCACTAAACCATTCCCCGAAGTTTTTTTAAACCTCAGAAAAAGTCTTTCAGAACCCATGTTGAAATAACGTAGCTACCGACGACAGTCCTAGTAAGGAATAATAATTCAGCCACACTTTTGTCTATTATATCTAAGGAAAATAAACACTAAATAAGGCATTGTGTTCTTCTTATTCCAATATTGCTTCTTCCATCACCTTACTGCCCTAACTTGGGTCACAAGCCACTGTTAACTAGCTCGACATTAACTGGTGTTTATCATTGTTTTATATATCCTAAATAATTGCATTATCTATCAGATGTGGACTTCAAAGTCATGTGTGTTCTTAGCTAAAGATTGCAAGAACATATTGCAAGGAGAAATTAATTGTATTACTTCTCACTTTCACTGTGAATTAATTCTTAGATGTTTTTTAAAATAAAGACCTTAATTTAAAATATTTTAAAATTATGAGAATTAAATATTAACAATTATAACTAAAACTAAAATTGCACATAAAATATACGTACATCAAAAGTTAAAACAAAATAAGTCAGGTTTTTTGAAGTATGAGCTCGTAACAAAAAAAACTAGGAATTATATAAACCAACAACAATCAATCATAAAAAAATATACAAATACTGTTGAAATACTTATTATCCAAGATTAGTTGTTGATATACTTATTTTTGAAACTTTAGAAAACTTCTTGTAATGTAAAGTTTAGAGAATTAATTTTGTACACTTTCAAAATTTTGGAGAATTTAGTTATAAATCATATTAAAACTATGTAGTGTTTTAATTATTAAAACTATGTGCAAAGTGTGTTCGTAATCAAAGTCATTCTTAATTGTCTTGAATTAGCTTCTGGTTTAAAGGTTAATTTTGAGAATAGCATAATCGACGGGGTGGGAGGTGATCAAAATATGGTGCAACGTTGTGTGTCCATTCTAAATTGTGCGGTGATAAAGACTCCGTTTAAGTATTTGGGCATGCTAGTTAGGGGATGTCACAAAAGAGGCAAGTTCTGGGAAGAGGTGGTGGATAGACAAGTTTATCTCCATGGCTGGAAGACTTTGTTTGATAAAATCGGTTCTATCTTCACTACCTATGTTGTATTTGTCTTTGTACAAAATTCCAATTATGGTGGCAAAGGAAGTGGTGAAGATATAGAGAAATTTCTTGTGGGGTTGGGGTTTGGAAGGAAGGAAAGTAGTGCGGGCTTTGTGGTAAGATGTTTGTAAGCCGAAGGAAGAGGGAGGATTGGGAATGCTAGAGATCAGATAGTTTCGTGTTTGGGCTACAAGAAGAAAGGTATGTGAAAAGAAATGCTGGAATCAAAATATGGTGGATGGAGGAACCTTAGGAATCAAAGGAAATGTAGTTTAGATTCTTTATGGTGGAGAGATTTGAAGGAAGTGTGAATGCTTGAGGGGTGAAGAGGCAGCTTTGAGGATAACTGTATATAGGAGGTGGAGAATGGTAGGGAGATAAGGTTATGGGAAGATAAATAGATGTGTAATTCGAGTCTAAGGTTAAATTTCCAAAATTGTTCTCAATGAATCTATTATGATAAGTTTGTATCTTTTGCCTCTCCTCTGCTAGTCTCGTTTCCCTCTATATGATCCCCTCTTTCTTTTTCCCGACTTCTCCCCTTCTCCAGAAGGGAGACATGGCTTTCTACTTAGACACATCAGCATAATACATTAGACTAAATATCTATCCGGACATGTACATAACCTAATTTAATATTTTGCCTTTCTTTTTTATGAGTTTTATTTTTTAAAATTTATTTTGCTGCTATAATTTTTTTTTTTAATTTGATAGATGAATAATTAAATTTATCCTGGTGCTTTTCCACACCATGCACAGTTATACTTTGACATTTTTCATTTTAATGAAATGTAGTGTATGCTTCTGTACTATTTTTTATTTATTTTTCCTTATCCTTCTCTTAGCATATATCTTAGCACCAAAGTGCTTGAAATTCTTTTGGGAGCCACTCACCAAATCAAGCATAAAACAAGCAATGACACGCATTCATCCAAGAATGATGTATAAATTTAGAAACAGTACTTTGGACTGCAGATTACAGTATTGCTATTCTTTTTGGGTTAAAAGAAGATGCATTAATATAATAAATGGCTTCTGAAGGATTAGACAAACGAAGGAGTTTTGAGAGAATAAAAAAAAAAGAAAGGAAAACGACATCATTAGTCTTATTGGAGATTGCATGATAAGATATGTTCCTGAAATTTGAGAAATCAGAGAAACTGGTTCAGGTATTCATCAACAGTGGTGTATTTAACATGTGG
>Ga0123342_1009412_pt1 | contig 11716 bp, 3 predicted proteins | sample Turbeawhitnodule_FD_89960 | JGI IMG/M metagenome (GOLD analysis project Ga0123342, IMG submission 89960) | Root nodule microbial communities of legume samples collected from Mexico - Turtle bean Mexico white nodule | ecosystem: Host-associated > Plants > Roots > Nodule | place: Mexico: Nepantla... | reverse complement strand
TAAATGAGTTCAGAGTAAGAGAGAGATACACCAACAGTTTATACTGGTTCACTCTTAAGCCAAGAGCTACATCCAGTCCCCAGAATACCACTAGGTAATCCACTAAGCAATCAAACCAGATTACAAAACACATACCACCAAAGTAGTAACCTTGAACCCTTCAAGAAACACACTACCTTTGGCAAAACACACCAAAAGTATTGATCTTGACCACCTTAAGAAGACACAACACTCCTTGGCAACACAACACCAAAAATATAGTAGGTTTAGAAGGGATTACACTTGTTCACAGTACAAACTGAAAACAATACAATTGCAATCCTATTCCAATCTCTTTGAAAACCCAAAGCTTGATGTGAATGTTCAAATCTTAGAATCAACTTTGTCACAATTGAAAAACTCAAAACTATTTCTCTTGCTTGTTTGAAAACATAAACAAACCATTTATATTTTCCAAAGATTGGTCAAAGCAATTAATGAAGGAGCGTATTTAGTTAAAAAAACATTTAAAGCAGATTCAACATTCAAAACTGAATTCTGTTAGGATTTTCAAAGAAACAATCGGTTGAAACCACGAAACAACCGATTGTTTTGCTTGACAGTTAAGTCAACCAAACTAAAAGAGTTTTCAACCTTTTCAAAACTCCTAAGAGTAAAACGACCGGTTGATTTGACAAAACAACAGGTTGTTTTTCACTTAGTTGGGAAAACACTTGATTTCAAAAAGGTTTTAAATCACATCAGTTTTAGATTCAACAAAGGAGTGGATCGCATTCTTTTCTACCCAGATCCTACCCAACAACAACAACAACCCCAACCTTTCAACAAACATCTTGGATTTGGATTCTTCAAAGCACTTGATCACTCTTGATCAACATATTCAACAAGCTAGATTGCATGTGTACCCATCGATGCTCCAGATTCACCCACCACTATCTATAAATACATCTTCAACAAATTCTAGCAATTGCATAATTTTGATACAAAACTTGTCTTCATTATAGAACTACTTTACTACCCTTTTATCCCTTACGAAGTTACCTTCGTTCACAAAAAATGTTATTTTTAAATCAACAACAACACAATCTACCTTCATTGCTACTAAGATGATGCAATCATTTTCTCCTTAACATTTTTTTCCATAATCACCTTTTCAATGTATGATAGTTTCTTCATTCTTGCAAGACACTAAAGATGATGTTGTAGTCTTATTGTCGTTTAATGTCAAAGACACACTCTTTAATAATTCCAATATTTGAGGAAATGAGATTTGCTAAAATTTCTAAACTAAGACATTTAAAAGTGGTTCATGCCTTAGTCACCACTTTGGTTAGGAGATGGAGACCTAGAATTGTCATTTCACATTCCAATTACGGAGTGTACCATCACATTATAGGACATTGCACTTCAACTAGGTCTTAGAGTTGATGGACCAACAATAGTTTTCCCACAATGTTTGATTGAGAGAAAATGTGTGACACTTATTTGAGTGTCACACCAGTCAACGGTCAATCACTAATCGACTCACAAGTCAAAAGAATATGGCATAGAGAAAATATGTTCCCACTGCGTGACGATCCCATACAATAACGATTAACCTCCATTGTAAGACGTACATACTATATTTGATTGGTAGAGTTCTCATGCTTGAGAAAAGAGACAACAATGTTCATTTGTAGTTACCTTTCTTGATGGTTTACATAAAATTAGGTCATACAGTTGGGGTTCATCTTGTTTAGTCGGGTTGTAAAGGAAAATTTTCAGGACAACAGATGCAAATGCAAAAACAATAGGTGGATGTGCATTAATTCTACCATCATGGGTGTGATATCACATGTCATATATCTCCCCAATTTCCACCCAACAACCATTGTACCCTCTAGTTTGTAGATAGAGCGATGAAAAAGTTCTAAAATTCATAAACATCCTTCACAATGACCTTTTGGGATATAGGTATATGATTAATCACATTCAAGATAATCAGGTAATAAAATAAACCACTAAGTTCATGTTCATTCAACTTCTTTAAAGTTTCTCACATACATCCATTTACTGTAGTTTAAATGAAATCCATATAGAGACTTAGAGGTGTCCACTCTAGTCAACTTTGAACATGCACTCTCATAATTTCTTTGCAGTAGTTGAATGACACCAATATGACAAGGTGAAGTTATGATTTGGTTTATTTCAAGAGGTCTTTGTCCCACCTAACAACTTGGACAATCTCTACAACATAACATGCAGGGACGACTAGACGAAAATTGACAAAGAAAGCATGTCAAGTGGATTAAGATCCACCGTAAACTAATGTTGTCTAGTATTCCAATGCAGAGGACCTTTGTTCAACACTTTGATTACATGGAATGGTATATGGTCAATTATATATTTTTTTTTTCAATGTCGCAATTACTGTAAGATCCACGAACACCACAAAATCCACCACTCAATCCGACATTCCCAACTAATATTTCTTAGTAACTGAAAAATTCATAACGTCTGCATCACAACCTACTATGGACTATAAAAGACACTTATTTAAGTCTAGTTCAACAAATTTTTTTCTCTAACTTATTTGAAGTTGATTTTACAACACAACATTCTGTCAACACTTACATGCAACATATGCATCCGACACACTTCAATAATCAAGTTGGTAGTTCTTCTGCTCCTATCCAAATGATTCCACAACTACCACACTTTGATTTCAATGTCGAGGCACAACTACAACACCCATAATCACCACAACAGAAACCACCATATAACAAACATCTTCGTTATTACAAAATTATTACAAACACTGAGATCTTATAATCGCATTTTAATTATTGTGTAAAAAAATTCCAGCTTTGGAATTCAAGTTTTCACTCCAATATTTCAATTCTTCAAAATTCCTTCCAAAACAAAATTCTAAGTTAAAAAAAATTATAATATTTTACTCACTCCTAATTAAATTAATATTATATTTATAAAAATTTAATTTTTTCTTTAATATAAATGTAATAATTGAACTTTATATTTTTAATTGTTTTTTTTTTTAAACGTGAAAAGAGTTATATCATCAATAAGAATAATAACAATAATATTGTTGTAAACTTTTTTATTTGTCTTCTATATTTCATTCAATTTGTGTACACATTATTATAATAATAACAAAATTAAATTCTCAATTATATTACAAAGCCAAAAAAATTTCTTCCTTAAGTTTTTTTTCTATTTTTTTTCCTTCTCAAACCAATTAAAATTTAATTTGAATGTTTTTAATAAATTATTTTAAATTTATTTTCCATATAATAATTTTATCTTTAATATAAATATAAAAAAAATCACTTTATATTTCCTATTCCTAAAAATACATTTTTTAGTAAATATAAAAATTATGAGAAATTTTAATTATCAAAGTCAACACATATAAGATTGAATTTAAAGGGATATAATTGTTTGTATATTATATGCTCAAAATATAATAAGTATCACATGTTGAATTTAAAATTAATATTCTCTTAAACACTTCATAAATGATAAATATAAATAATAAACATAAAATAAAATGAAATGAAAAATTATATAGATAATCGTAAAACTAACATATTATAACTATGTTTTATATTGTTTGAAAAAAAACTATTTGTTATAAAAAGGTACCAAAAATTAGAAAAAATAATATTAGTTTTATTCAAGTGTAAGTTTTTAAGGATCAAATAGTTCGTTCACTCGCACTCGCAAAATTAATGTTTTCATTAGGGGTGGCAATGCGGGCTGGTCCGCCCCGCATAGGTCCGCACCGTATTTGGTCCGTAAAAAGTGGATCGAGTTGGCCTGCCCCGCATAGAAATTGTGGACTGATTTTTCTATCCCGTCCCGCATAAGGGTTGGTCCGCAGACCCGTGGGCCAGTCTGTATAAGAAATATTTATTAAAAAAATAATTTTTTAAATAAAAATTTTGAATTTTTTTTATTTAGATGCATTAGGTAAATGGTCTCATAATATTATTTTTATGGAACATGCGTAGTAAGATGTTATTAAGAATTTCGGAATGTAAAATATGAAGCTACATGAAAAAAATATGGGGATGTAGAAAAAATAATTATACATTTTAAAGTTATGCGGGCCAACTTGTTCCGTCCCGCACTTGACCCACGCAGATTACGGGTTATACAGAACAGATCTAAGCAGACCAACTATTGAAATAAGTAACCCGCCCCGCATTTTTTTCAGCAAGCCACGGACCTACCCGCCCCACTTTATCACCCCTAATTTTCACCGATCAATTTGTTTTGTTAGCTATTTGAAATGTTTAAATACAATTAGCAACATAAATAATTTCCATCACAAATTCAATTTAATATTAAATCATAAAACCAGTTGTAGATATAGTAAATTTGAGAACATACAGCCACCAGTTAGGACCAATATTTTGCGATTGAAAAAGTTAATCATTTTTACTGTGATTAAAATATCAATATAGAACTAAAATGGTATTTAGTAGCTGTGTTGATGAATTGCAATTGAAATAATACAATCACTAATGTCTATTTAAACTTTCTTTTGAGTTAATTAAATTAAAGTATTGAAAAGTTTTCATCAACTATAAAAAAAATTAACTTAAAGTATATAAATAGAAATAATACTCAATCATATAAGTTAATTTTATAAGATGAATTAAACATAAATTTACTTTTTAAATAATATCAAGTTTATCCTAATTTATTGAATCTACAAAAAAGGACCAATTTTCATAAGTTTATTTTATAAAAAATAAATTAGACAACTCACTTCTTAATACAAAATTTATTATAAAATTATTTGATCAATAATTTAATTATTTATTTATATAATATTTCAGACTTTAAAATACTTCTTATTATTGAATGGCCGACACATCAAACCAAAATTTCTAGACTTTAACTTATTCAAATTTTATTATAAAATAAAATTTCAATATTATCATAATACACTACAAGAAAATCAAATCATGAAATAAAAACTAATTTTTAGTAACAAAAAATAATTAGTTGTTATAGTAACTAAATTAGATATAATTTTAGATACTACAAAATTTTTGGTTTCTAAATTAGTTTCTACTATTATTAAATTGATATCTAATTAGTAACCAAGGTTTTTGCTACTAAATTTAGAAATTAAATAATTGGTAGTTAAAACTTTGGTTGCTAATTAAATATCAATTTAGAAACCATTTAATAATAATAGAAACTAATTTAAAAACCATTTTTTTTAAGTTTCTAAAATATCTCTAATTTAATTATTATAGCAACTATTTTTTTTTTCTAAAATTGATTTTTATTTCATGTTTTTCTTGTAGTGGTAGATATATAAAATTTTAACAACATATTTCTATTTAGTAATATATGGGGGAAATAATAGTTTTTAAGTTTAAAATTGAAATTTTAGAAATCTTAAACAATTTTCTTGGCCCTTTTGTGATAGTAACTGAGAGATACATATGGAAAAATTAATCCATTGTTGCTTTTACATGACATATCGACACATCATACATACACTTCAATCAACCATAAGCATCGTTCACATCTTTCAAATCATTCTAAAATATCCAAATCATAAACTATAGTTCATAATGTAATCAACCATTTTTATAATCTATAAAAAAATAAATTTGAGATTATTTAAACGATACTCCAACTATTATGCATTAAAAGTTATTGAAAGTGGTCCATAAAAAAATCTGATCTTACTGCATATATCTTCATGTATATCCACATGATTTGAAATAAATATTATTCCAAGAAATTATATAATTAAAAAAACTATCACAAATTTTTGCTCAAGTAATATAATTATGAAATTAAGTATGTCACTCCCCTTACCTTTTTTTAGAGATCCAACATTAGGAAGAGGGAAAAAGGAGCTTTTTTTCTTGTATACCGCTAAAGAAAATAACGAAATAGAAATTAATTTTAAAAATAAAAAACAATTAATTGTTATAATGATTAAATTAAAGATCATTTTAGACACTAAAAACATTTTTGATTTTTACATTAATTTTTATTATTTTTAAATGATTTCTAAATTGGTATCTAATTAGCAACCAAAGTTTTTGCTACCAAATTTAGAATCTAAATAATTGGTAGTTAAAACTTTGGTAGCTAACTAGATCCAATTTAGAAACTATTTAACAATAATAAAAAGTAATTTAGAAACCATTTTTTCTTTTAGTTTCTAAAATGGTCTCTAATTTAGTCACTATAACAACTAATTATTTTTTATTTTTAAAATTGATTTCTATTTCATGATTTTTTTTTTTTTAGTGTAGGTCTTGGTTGAGAGAAACCAAAGGAAAAGAAAACACCACTTTCAAAGCTTATTCTTCCTTTGGAGAACTTTTGGGAAGAAAAAAGGAGGTGAAAAAGTGAGTGAGTGTGATAATAGGAATTATTTTCACTTTTATAAGGGAGATAATAGTTAAGTGGTTGGTAATTAATCAAACCACATGAAACATATGTTTTCAATTTAATTACCAATATATATTATGACAAAAGTAAGGCATTTGTGTATGTGTTTGTTCACATTAGAATTTTAGGATGAGGGTATTGGTTTAGTTTATTTAATAGTTAGGGGTGATTTGTGTGATCAAAATTTATACACATCATTTTATGAATGAATGGTTGTTATGATAAGTTGAAGATACCTTACTTTAACTCAATTAGATGGATAATCCATCTAATTGAGGAGGATGTGTAGTTGAAAAGAGAGACAAGATTCATGTCAATTTTGTGGTTAGATAATGGTCCATGTATAAATTACAATATATGGTTACAAATGATACAAATCATTTAAGGAATTTAAATTTTTTTAAAAATGCAATGTTTGATAATTGTCATGTAGCAATTAACATGTGGGTTTGAAAATTGAATTGTTTTAATTTAAAACATTATTTTTAAATATCATAGATAAATTTGTATTCAAATTTTTAGGTTGGGTACAACAATTTAGTTTTTACTATATGGAAATTTTAATATTAAATTTATGAAAATAACTAATATTTAGATTTTAGAATCCTATTATAAAACTACACACAAATCATCAAATAACAATCAAATTTTGACATAAAAATAATTAGTCACTGTATTAATAAATTAGATATTATTTAAAAATTAAAATATTATTGATATTTATATTGATTTTCATTATTAATAAAAATTTATAAAATAATTTTTAAATTGATATCTAAATTAGTTACGAAGGTTTTAACTACTAATATATTATAGTTTAAATTAGTTTCTAAAAACTAATAGAGACTAATTTAATATATTAAGTAATTAGTAGTTAAAATATCGATAGCTAATGGTTAAATATCAATTTATAAACTATTTTATAAATTTTTATTAATAATAAAAATTATTTTAGATATGAATGAAATTTTTAATTTAATTAATTTAATAAATAATTATTTTAATCTATAAAATAAATTTTTATTTAATAAATTTTTAAAGTGTAATATGATTAAGATTATTAACAAAGATACTTAATTAGATTTTTTATGGGGATTTTTTTTTTTTTATAAAAGTTCTCATGTTAGGCATCACAATGCAACTTGTAGGCTGACACCTCAAGTAACAACAATCATCTGCCATCACATGAAAATGTATTATTAAAAAAAAAGAAAAAGAAAGAAAATACAAAAATATGGAGATTATATATGGGGATTTATTATGTGCAAAATTGATGGAGATTCTGCACCAATGTATGATAATCCAAAATAAAACTTTTATGAAAATAAATAATCATATTTTTCTCACAAATTTTTTTCTATCTCCATTTGTCCTTCATTTCTTTTTGTCTCGTGCTTTTATATATATCTTCGGTCTCTCTTTATTTGCTTTCTTTCTTCTATTATTCTATTATCTCAACTTTTTTTTTATCTATTACTCTTGATATGAATTGTAACAATAGTTATACTAATTCATTAAATGTTTAAAATTGATACAAAGATAAGAGACATAGAAAAGAAAAATTTTAAATTATTATTTATTCTGATAAATTTAAAAATTTATAATTTTAGGTAATCAAAATATTTTTTATAAATTTTTTCTACATTTCATTTTTAAATATTTGATAAAAAAACCTCTTTTAAATTTTTTATGTATATTATAATTTAAAATTAATTAATTTATATAAAAAATTTATATAGTCATATTTGAGTTTAATTTAACTTTATCTGATCGGTGAAGTTTACATCTTTCTATATATTATAATTTGTTTCCTTCATTAATCAATGTAGGATCTTCAACTTACTTCTCACGTCATTTACTTGATATCTCGAATGTGAGATAAGAAAGAATCTAATAACGGATTACATGATAAACTCAATAAACTTAATTAAAATAAATTTTGAATAACTCTCATATTATCTTAAGAAAATAAAATTTAAATTTAACTCAACTTATCACAATCAACTTATAAAATAAGATCAATTATATATTATAATTATTTAACTTTATCTTTTAATCCATATCACTTTGAACAAATTGTATTAGAAATGAATCATTTAATACATATTATGCATTGATAATTTTTGTAAGTATTATCATTTTAATTAAGAAATTTTGATATGAATTTCTTTTTTCAATAAATTGTGGGTTTGTTGCTAAAATAAACGGTGAGGTGGCTTAATTTTTTTTATGGAAATTACTTAATGACGTATAAATAAAACATTGTTTTAAGATGGGTTCTACATGCAATGGTTTAGAGTTTAAGAAAAAATGTTTATTAAATATATAGATTTGTTTATATAAACAAATTTCTTCAATTTATAAACTACTTTCTTTAAATTTAAACAACTCATGAAGGTAGATTTTATATTAAAATAATAATTTTGCTTTATAAATAAATTTTATTGAACATACTCTTACTTTTTAGATATTTTTCAAATTTTATTCTATCAACTTTATTAACTAACTAATTAACACTCATTAAATTCACACTTTTTTTTAACAGTTGGAATTTTTGAAGAGAAATGGATTCTTATATAATACCAAATTTTGTGGTAAAAAAACTTACATTTAATAATCAAATTCAATTACAAAACTTACTATAGGAGTGTGGCCCAAATATACATCTTGGCGAAAAATGTGTTAATCAATGTTGTTAAAACACAAACTAACTTTTTTTTAAATCATTAAAAATAATGCTTTTAATGTACCTTTGCATTTTCAATACATTTCTTACACAATTGACAATAAATTTTTCTTCTTTAAATTTCTTAACTAATTTAAATATAAGTAGTTTTCATTTATATTATTTTATTAAAATTTATCTAAAGTTAATTTTAAATCTAATTCAGTCCTATAAATTTTGATTTGTAAAATAAGAATTACAATCATTTATATATTATTTATGTGGATATAGACGGTTTTTTAGACACTTAAATGCACCAGTTTTTTCTAATTATTTGCTTTAATATTTAATTATGTTGCAACATAATTTTGTAAAAATTCTCAAATAATTTAAATAATTAAATAAATTTTGAAAATTACACTTACATAACGCTATAAATAAAATTTTCCATCTACAAATATCCTATAGATAAATTATATTGGTTGAAACTTTATAACCAATCGGTGGTATTTTGATAATCTTGCAGAAGATTTTCAAATAATTCTCGAAAAATTTCAAAAAATATATATTGCATCATCATAATTATTATCCTAAACTTAAAATTATATTTTCAACATTTTAAATATTTTTATTTATTAAATTATTTCTTAATTTTAAAAACAAAGTATTATTCTTTTATATATACAATCTTAGAGAAAAGATTAAAATTAATAACCAGGCAATAGTGGTTATTGAGAACCTCATTTGTTTGTCTAGAAATAAATACAAAATAAATGAATAAATAAATGAGAAATCATAAACAAAAAAATGTGGATGTTAAACGTGTCATTCGATCATAATTTTTTTCATGTAAATAAAAATTATGTATAAATCTTTTTCTTTGTTTCCGTATCTTTCTATCAATCTCGACAAAAGATCATTTACTTCGATAATATAAAGTATAAGATTGAGTTTGATTATTTTTCACTTTTTTTCTCTTCTTTTAATTTATACTTGATAACTTTGTTCACAACTAGTAATATTTTTTATGATTATAAATTTGTTATTAGACTTAAATATAGTTTTTTTTATCTATATTGTTCAAAAAGAATTATCCACTATGTTATAAAGCAATAGATTACGAGGATAATGTATTTTAAAATATAACTTAAACAAAATTTATATATATTATATAATAATAAAAAAATATATAATTTTTATTGCTCTTCTTATATCTATTTTAATTTGTGTATATAATACAATCATCATAATTTATAATACAAACAAGACATATAAGAATACATTTTTAACATACAAAAGTATATAAAATAATACATTTTAATCAATATATCTCAATCATTCAATATATCACATGACTTAACAAAACACAATTGGATTTCAAAATCAAAATCACTCAAATCAACATCATATGAACCAATTAAAATTGCAAAAATAACTCAAACAAAGCAAAAACAGAACAACCCCACAATTAGGAACCTAAAAACAGTTTGTAAATGGAAACTCAAGAACAATTTGAGCCAAATGCACCGATTAAAATTGTTCAAACATCATCATGAACCAAAAACGAAATTAAAACAGCAAGACATGTAAGGAATATGATAAACAACTCGGAATCAAGAAGAACACAATTAAAATCAAGATAAGGCACTTATCTCTTGAAAACCATAGCTCATGATACCAAATGATGGAAGAAGTGCCTTCATGAGTGACGAAACTTGAATGATGGTGGCAGAAGCATATGAAAGAGGCGTGTAAGGATCTTCTAAGAGGTATGGTATCCTTGAAGGTGCATGAGATGTATGGTGAGTGATAGGTGAGGCCTAATCACTTGGAGGTGAAGAATGAAGATCAAACGTCTATCCTAGGGAGAGTAGGAGACAAGAGTGTAATTGGCACAAATTTGGCAGCAATTCACTCATATGATTAATCTTACATTTACATGAGCCAAGCCCTCTTATTTATAGTGTTTAGAGGGCTGAAAATTCAAATGAAAGTGCAGGGAAATTCAAATGAGAAGAATTTGAATTTGGCGCCAATTCCTAGTCACAAGGGAAGTGTGACTTGGTTTCTTTCTTTGGCACCTCCTAAATCTACACCTACGCCTTCTTTTTATGTCACATGGAAGGTGTGACTTATCTTTATACATTTGCACCTTTTATATCTATATCTACACCTCCCTTTATGTTCTACTAAAAACTACTCAAAATTAATTACAAGAAGAGACATCCAATGATGCTTAGTTGGCCCAGATCTTCTATTTGTTGGGCTTGAGCTGAAGCTTGAACTTGTATTTGGGCTTGGGCTTGGGCTTCTTCTATCATGGGCTTGGGCCTCTTCCATCAACAATACTTAGATTTACAAGTGAATCTAAGAAAATAGATCATGGTAAGTCCATTACAATCTTATTTGTGCATCTACATATAGTCACAGTGTGCAAGAACTTCCTCCCTCAACTTCTCATCACTTGATATATTAATTTATGTGACTTAAACCTTAAGTGATGATGAGAATCAAATAAAGGAGGCTTTTATTAATGAAGGAAGAGGGCATTCACCCTCACATTTGAAGTTCTTCCTTCTAGTCTTCTCAAAATTAAAAGAAGACATAAAATAAAGAGAGGAT
>Ga0123342_1009411_pt1 | contig 11718 bp, 4 predicted proteins | sample Turbeawhitnodule_FD_89960 | JGI IMG/M metagenome (GOLD analysis project Ga0123342, IMG submission 89960) | Root nodule microbial communities of legume samples collected from Mexico - Turtle bean Mexico white nodule | ecosystem: Host-associated > Plants > Roots > Nodule | place: Mexico: Nepantla... | reverse complement strand
TTTAGGGTGGGTAACTTATTAAATTTTGATATTAATCTAATAATTTATGTAACTTACATAAGAAATTTATAGTTATATTGAGTATATGAAATACTAACTAACATGAGTAATATACAAGTGTAATTAGTACATAACAACATGTCGATAAAAAACAGAACACTATAAATGAAATAAAAGAAATAATAGTAACAATTCTCTCAAACACAAATAAAGTAATATTTTTTATATTCCAAGAAGAGATGAAATCTGAGAAATATAAAACTATTCACTTTTAAATGCCAAATAAGATTGTTTTTTATATATACAATAATTCAATATCAAAACGTTGAACACCTACGTCCTCTGTAGCTAATCCTTATTAGTTGCAATTATGATAATATATATTAGTGTTATCAAAATAACTAATGTTGTGTTTGAATAATGAATTTCATGATATTTAATTTTTTTATTTTTTAAATGTTTTGTTTTGAATGATGAAATTTAAATTATTTTTTTGATAAAATATTTCAATTACCACCAAATAAAATAAAAAATTAAATGATTATTAATTATTTTAAAATGTTAATATTAATGATTTTTTTATATATTGATTAATGTTATTTTTTTAGGTCAAAGTTTGTAAAAAAAAAATTAGTTGATATATGTAAAACTTACTTTTCTTTATTGACGTTAATTAAAATCATTTTCAGTTGAAGTTGATCATAATTATTTATGTTATGATCAATATAAAAATGATTCAGAGTTTTTTGGTCAATCTTTTATCAATGTTAATTGAAAAATTCATCCAAGTAATATTAGTAAAAATAATAATCAATGTGACACCCTCACTAGTTGTTTATCAAACCCTCTTGGATCATTGTATTCTGCTCAGTTTCATACATGCTAGCAGACACATGTAAATATTAGAGAAATATCTTATAAGACAAGATGACAATCACATTTATTGAACTACTTTCAGTTTTTGAAAAATTACAAATCTTAAATATTTATATCATTATTTATATTTAAATTAAATAAACCCAACTTATTTATTAAATTTGTTTAGATAGGCCAGACTGATTGAACTTAAAAAAAATCATTACATTAGTTTTATAAAAGAATTTTAGCAAGTTTTTCTCCGGAGTTATTTTTAAATATTTATCAAATAATAAAAATAAATAATTATATTTAAAATAATTAAAAGTGCTTTTAAAAAAATTATATTTAATTTAGGTTAATATGTCTAACTTTTTCAGATATTCCTAATTTAAATGAAAAATTACAAGAAGATAGTTTATTTATTTACTTATAGAAGTTAGTTAGGGTGTTTATGGATTGAATTATTCAAAATCTATTCTAAATCTAATCAAAATTCAATAAAATAGATTAAATCTAAAATCTATATTATTTTTAGTAAGATTAAATTGATTTGAATTTTTTTTAATTTAATTTAAATTAGATTAAATATAGATTAAATTCACTTTGGCAATTAGATTAAATTTGATTTTTGATTGACCTAATCAACCTGATGTATGTGTCACACAAGGCCAAGTACACAAGTCCAATTTCACTTGGTCTAACCTGGTCCATTCTCTCTTGATCCAACCTGAGGCCTTACTCGTCCTAGATTCAGTTGAACTCATCTCGATCTTGGCTTGACCTAACCTAATCTCAATCAAATTTGACCTGACTTGGGCCTAAACCTTAAACCTTAAACCCTAACATAACTCGATTAATTTTGGTGCTAGGCTGACTCAACTTGACTTGGCAATAGGTCAACTCAACTTGACCTGAAAATGGATAAACTCAACTTAGCTTGACATGACCCTAACCCAATATGGATATGATGTCTCGGCCAAAAATAGGCCCAACTCGACTTGGCCTAACCTGGTCCAATCCATATTGGTCCACCTAGGTTGTCTAGACCTAGATCTGACCTGACTCGGCTTGACCTACACTCATCCCGACTAGACTTGACCTTACTTAGGCCTTACCCAACATGATTGAACATGACTCAACACAATGTAGGTTCGATGTCGTAGGATAATAAGGGCCCAACCCGATGTAAGCCTGATGTCGTAGGCCAATAAGGGCCCAACTCGAATTTCCCATACTTGACCCGTTTGTCTAGAATGGGACTGGACTGACTCTGCTCAATGAGGATCTAGGTTGGACTTAAGCCCGAGTTGACTTTGAATAAACTCAACTTGACTTGGGCTCAAGTTGACTCGATTCGATCTAGGGTCGAGTTGGAGTTTAGCTTGAGGTGACTCTAACTAAACTTGGACCAGGGCTTAATCAGTTCAACTTGGGCTTGAACTACACTTGAGCCCGAGCTGACTTTGATTGGACACGATGTGATCCTGAGCCGACTTTCCTAACTTGAACCTGGGCCAATTCTGACTTGACTCGTTCTAGGCGTAGACTGGCTCGACTTGACATGAGTCAAGGTCGAATCGACTCGACTTGAGCCCAATTTGACTATACTCGGCCCCCAAACTCGGGTCGAATTCAACCCAAACTCAGGTCGAGTAGAGTCAAACTTCGATTCAACCTAAGCTCGGGTCGACTTGACTCGATTGACTTGTCTCAACCTTGGCCTAACCGACTTAGCTTGATTTTAGCAACTTGGGATGACCCGACTCAAATTAGGCCCAAGCCGATTTGCCTCGACCTAGACTTAGGCTCACTTAGCTAGACCTATGTTCGGGATGACTTAGTTCGATGTGTACTCAGGCTGACTCTACTTGACCTAGACCTAGACCAAACAGAGCTTGACTTGGTTCTGTGATGACTCAATTTGACTTGTGCCCATGTCCACTTAGCTTGACTTGTGCCCATGCCCACTTAGCTTGACTTGGACCAAGGTTCACTCAACTTGGCTTGTCCTCGACCCACTCAACTCGACCTACTCAACTCGACCTAGGCTAGGTCAACTCAGTTAAACCTATATTGGTAACTCTGCTTAACTCAGGTTGGGCCAACTTGGTTCGACCTAGACTTGGGTCAACTCGGCTCAAATTAAGCCTAAGCTCACTCAGCTTGATCTAGGTTCGAACTGACTCTACTTGACTTGGGCCCAACCAGCTTGAATCGACTTGGACTTGGGTTGACTCAATTTATCTGAAGCCTGGACCAACTCGATTCGACTTAGTTTTGGGTCGAATTGACCTGGTTTTGTGTCGACTCAACTTGATGTGTGTCCAAAAGCCAAATCAACTTGACCTACGCATGGTTCCATTGACTTGACCTGAGTCCAGATTGAATCGACATGACCTTCTCCTAGGCCTACTCGACTCGATCTGTGTCCGAACTTACTCGACTTGACCTGACCTAATACACAATGCTATTTTACTTGGGTCTAACCCAATTTACCATTTTATAACTTGAAAAGATTGAAACACACATTGATTTTGGATTTTTAAAATCCAAAAAATGATTCAATCTATATCCAATCCAAATCTAATTAAATAGATTGAATTTCAAATCCAAAAATATGAATTTGAGATAAATCCTTTTGAATAGTTAAAAAATTAAATAGTTAAAAAGTAATATGAATTTAGATAATTATAGATTAGATTTCTCAAATTTTCACTATTCTTAATATAGTTTTTCCATAGTATTTCTTTTGTATTATGACACATCCTATCCCTATTCTTAATATAGTTTTTCAATAGTATTTCTTTTGTATTATGACACATCCTATCCCAACTAGGCTGTACAATGTTTAGTACTATTATTCATGTATCACACATCCTATATTCTCTAGTTTTTAATTTGTTTACAAAATTATTTTATCTAAAAATAACTAGAAATTTATCTATGAAATTAATCAAATATTTAACTAAAAAGATATTTGAAGGATGATAAAAATTTGAACCAAATTAAGTTAATACTAAACTGCATTAAAAAATTAAACATTTCCTAATTTATTTATAAAAGATTAAATGTCCTTAAGAATTTTTTTGAACTAATATAAAATTATAAAATTAAAAATATGAAATATGCATTGAAATAAATTTTCAAAACTTTAAAAAAATTCAAAATTGTTCAGAATGGTTCATAGTAATTTGATTTGATTCATGAAAACTATTAGACAGTTCACTTTATATGTAAATCATTTTGCAGTCCAATCAAACTATAAATTATATATTTTTCAATATTAATTATTTATTATATTGTTAAATTATAATAAAAATTTAACACAAAGAATAATTATTATATATAAAGTTATAATTTAATAATTCTGTTGATAAAATACACTTTTTATTATTAGATATATAATAAAAAATTTTAAAAATTATAACAGATTGGTATTGTATGTAATCTCTCCATCACACACACACGGTTGTTCAATAATTTATGGCAGTTTTTATATATTGGTCGGTTGTCTGTATGCTCTTTTAACTGTAACACCACAAACCAGTAGCTCCTCATGATTTGAAGTGTGTTGCTTTCATCAAAACAAAAAAGGACCACTTACACCTCATTGCAAAATCATTAATAATAGGGTTAAAAAACAGAAAGTCACAGCAAAGTGTGTATACATAAAATAGAAGTTGAGATTAGAAGACAACAATGTAAATATTTGTTTTTAAGACTGCATGTTTGAATTGATATATATAAGTATGAAATAACGTTGTTGTAATGCTGGATAATGTAAGTCTAGATAAATATTATACATTTGACATGCATGGTTTTTTCATATAACATGTTCATCTAGTGCCTATTAGTGTGTTGCAGAATGCATGTGCACATGTGCTGCTAGCAAAGCATGAAAAAAAGAAGAGACCATACAATCTGGAAAGGGAAGGGTAATACGGTTATTCTAAACACATACATATTGCCAAAGGATATAGCTAGCTCCTACTTCATACAATAAGCTTTTGTAAATATTTGTCTTGTCGAGTATTCTCTACAAGATTCTGAGTATGGAAAATCTGCAGCTTTATTTGCAACTTGAAGGTATTTGTTTCAGGATTGGTTCTGGTCCTACGGGAGATTCCTGTCTAACTAGAAGGGAACCCTCTACTTTAGCCACTCTGCTATTGCATAATTGCATAGTCTTTGCCCGTGACTGTTGTAAGCATTACCAGGATGTCCCTTTATTTCTATCATGCATGCAATTCATTCAGCAGTTTAACATGTTACTGCCTTTGAATTTGTCTTTTCTTTTCTTCCACTTGAATAAAGTTTTATGCTTTCACTTTCAATAATTTCATTTTGGAGTTTATCACTTCTTTCATTGGAGTATTGAAAGACAATGTGAAAGCATCTGTGTATACTATGCAAGACAATAGGTTTACATAGTTTGGTACTGGCGACAGAGAATTCTGATTCAAAAATTTGCATTGCAATCAAAGTTCAAAAGAAATTGTCAGAAAACTGAACACTTTGACACAGTTGTTGCTCTAAGATTTAATTATTAGATCTAATTGTATTATTTAAAGTTACTGTGACAGTTGGTTTACACAGTGGACCACATGTTACTCAATAGAGAGTATCAAGACATAAGTTATCCTGACAAATTAACAATTTAAGATGGTAGTGCTAATTTGCATAACAGTTTATTCCAAATGCCTGCAGAAGTTGATTCAATGAATGAAAAAAATGGGAATAAAGGAGGGGAGAAACTAGAAAATTAAAGAAATAAGTACCGAAGTGCTTCCTAGGAGTACCTCCCTAGCTTGTTAAATTTCTATTCCAGTTGTATTCTTATATCATGTATACCATACCAAAAGAGAAAGAAAAAAGAAATACCAAAGTGTAGAGGGAAAAGGACAAGAGAGGGAAATATCTTGTTCTTTAAAGAAACTCAATGGTGAGGGAATAGGAATCTAAGGGGATCCAAGCACTTGTAGACAAATTAGTTTCTCAAGATAAAAATGACTTGCCCTTTATGTAATGGAAAAAGAAGTTGAATCCTGAGCCATGCCTAGAGCCATCACAGCCAACAGTAAACATGACAAGACCCTAGTTGTCTATCCCCTTCAGTCCCTCCTCTCTCAGTTATTTATATATATATAACACTACTCTCTTCAATGTGTTTTTAACTCTTACAGAGTTTGAAAAAGTAAAGTAGGGAACAGAAAAAGAGAGAGACAAGGTAGGTTCAGGTAGAATTATTTACAAAGTTAGCTTTGCTTCATGCCAAATTGCTAGCTTCTTAGTTGTTTCCCAAGTTAAAACAGTAGCCAAAGGGTTGTAGGGGTGTTTTTGTCATTTGGGAGACATGGAAGGACTTGTGTTCCTTCATGCTGTATATATATAACATGCTGTTCAATTGCTTCTACCTCATAGATATTACTTGCAAACCATTTTTAGCTTCAGCACCACCAATTATCTGATCTGGTCATCTCTATGCATCTCACCTTCTTCCATGTTAGTGAGATAAATATGGCTATCTTTACATTTGGTTTTATATATTACTATTAGCATACTTGGCGTGCCTGGCTCCCTGTATGCCATTTGCAGAGCCCATCAGAACAGTGATGGCCTTAACTAATGGCGTGCGAGGAGTCATGCATGTTGTTGTGTGTTATTAGTTAAGAGAAAACTATAGTAGTTTACTTTATACTTTGTGCAAAACTCAGTTCATTAAGTCTCTTCTTGAATAAGTTTTGTTCTCCTAGTCTTTCTTTCTTTCTTTCTACCTTTGCTATTGGAATGGATGTTAGAAAAGGTTTGAAAGTAAGGTCTCCTATTTTCCTCTGATGTCTGATAAATGATCAATCTTCTGATTATGCTTGATTGTGTGACTGTGAGGTTGTCCATAGCTTACCTGGTCCAAAGTATCATCTAGAGAGATAAGTGTCATTAGGTACCAAAGGAAATAGAATAAAAAAAAACATTTTTTCTTTTGATATTTGCTTTTCCTTCTTATCATTATTGCATGCTAATTGACATCTTTTGTCTTTCATCCAGTAAAGGTCATTGTCACCTTAAATTTGACGCATCCACCAATCCTTTTCATTGTTGTGTCGTCATTTTTTGCTGTAATTGACAAGTGATCATCTTGGCTTCATTTGCATTTTGTTTATATTCAGAACATTTCAACTCAAATGCATCTGGTTTTGAGATATTCTCTATTTCACTAGTTTGTTTGATTTTGGTTGACAAACAGTAGTATCATTGACTGTAAATTTTTGATAATATAAAACAAAAGTGGATTGATAATTGAGGACCAATATATGTACCAAGCTTTAGAGAACAAATATATATCATGTCTTTTAGTTTGTAGATTTTTCTTTAATTGTTTTCTGTCTCTTTCATATTTCTATTACCCTTTTAGTCACACAGGTATAAGCTCTTGAAAATTGGAGTTACGTCATTGCTTATGGAGCCTATGTTAGCCATGCTTGTCAGAATGATTAGTATAGTTTCAACAGCTTCCTGCAGGACCTTTGTTCATTTGTAAGGGTAGTGTTATTTAAATATCACTACCAATGTGTTTTCATTTTTCACTTTGATGCAAATGGTAAGCACTGGTATTGGTAGTGCACTTTGAGAAGACTTGTATAATCACCTAAGTCTTTGTTATCTAACTTTTTCATTTCTATTTGTAGCTACTGAACAGGAAACTTTCACAAGATTTTGTTGAACAATATTCAATATCTATTTTTGCTCAGTAATGAATTGGAGAGTGAGAAGTAACTCAAATAATTCAAAGATTATCTATAGTAATTTCATTGTTCTATATGATTTCACTCTTGAACTATTGAATGTTTACTAAATCATTAACCACCACAGATATTTTTAAAATTTTTTTTCATTCTAATTGTTCATGATTCATGATTGATATAACTTTACCAATTGGGAGTTGGAAGATATATATGCATCTCCTCAAAAGCAAATAAATTACAAGGTATAAATCTGATTTTCCTTTGATAGTGTAAGAGATCTAAATCTTTTCTATATAATTTTATTTTCTTGTGAGCTCTCTTCTCTTTTGGTGGTTTTGAAGAATTATTTGGCTAAGCTAGAAACTTCACATCAATTTTTGGTGGTTTTGAAGAATTATTTGGCTATTGTAGAAACTGTTAACATGTTTATAAATTGATATAAATTTTAGGCTTAAATAATTTTGGAGTTCTAAATATAATTTATTTATTTTATATACGTTCTTATATTATGAAAAATAACGTTGGTTGTTCTGGTCGAAAAAAGAGAGTAGATAGATTAAAAGAGAAATCTAAATATAATTCCAAGATTATTTTAAAGACTCAGTATTTCTTTCAACAACTTAAGTCAAAAAAATTTAATATATTAAAAAAATTATTAGAGAATAAATTTAAAAAATTGATAAAAAATGTGAAAATTAATTAAGCCCAACTTTATAAATAAAATTATACAATAAAATCACTTAATTAAAATTATTGAATAATCTGTAAAAAATATGTTGTCAAATAGATACGTTATGATTATATTTGGTAAAATTAATTTAAACTTAAAAAAAAATAGTTAAAATTTGAAAAGTTAAATTAAAAAAAAAATTAGACCCAAGTTCAAGAGACACATTTGGTTTTAGTTTTGTTCTTAACCAACAAATTGTTAAATATATATAATCATGTGTATTAGATCATGTTAGATGTAAGACACAATAGTGTCTTATTTAGCTCAATATAAGTTGAATAACTAAATAAATATAGTCCTATTTGTGTGCATTTTATAGACACAAGTTTTGCCTGTACTTAATAAACTTATGCATGAATATGACGACCCTTTATCAAATTTTAGAAAATTGTTAAGTCAAGTATAAATTCAGATGAAATTTTACAAAAGATTTCAATTTTTTTTTAAAACATACCTTAACTCTTCTTTCTGGTGTTTTAACTTTGGTTTTCACAAAAGTGTTTAATAAAATTAGGTAATCAAATAGTTAAAAGTTGTAAGAAGATAAATAGGAAAATAAGTAATTAGTGAATTAAATATAAATATTGAGTAATCAAATATTTTCTATAATTATAAAATTATATTTTAATTTATTTTAAAAAATGTACAGAAAGTAAATTTCAAGTATATTTGTGTAAAAAGATATTCTTTATTATAATTTAAAATGGTAATCAATTCTCAATAGAAATAATGTTTTATTAGAAATAAAATAAACAATTTAATGATTAAAATAATAATAAAGAAGATATAACAGACAATAATCTAAAGATTATAGTGATAATAAGAGTTTGAACCTAAGATTTTTTATTTATTTTAAAGAGTAAGATGTTGAATATAAGTTTGATCAAAATCTTATTTATGAATTTGCTATGTTTAGATTAAATGTTTTACAAAGTCTACCATTTAAATTAAATTATGATAGTTAGATAGGAATAGGTAATTAAGCTATTTATAAATTATTGAAAAAACATTAAAAGGTCTAAGTCATTCATATTTCATCTGATCAAAAGATTATTTTACAAAATCCTTAACATATTACTTATTATAGCACTACGTTAAAAATGTTAAATATTTGACACTGCGTTAAAAATGTATTATTATTTTTGGTTTTTGGATATAATGAAACATATTGTTATCAAACCATTTGTAAGATTATTACTATTCAAGTAGTATATAAAGGAGCAGTTTGCTCCAAAAGAATGACTTGAATGAAGTTTTAGAATTTTTGTTTGCAGTAGATAAAATAATTAGACATCTAGTATATTGTCTTATAGAAATGGATCATCTGTTAGGATTGTTTAACAAATTGTCCAATAGTAAAAACATAAACAACAAGTTAAGTAATAAGGAGGGAACACAAAAATTATTTTGGTCTTTCACCTAAACACAAGCTACTATGTTTAGTTTCTTAAGAAATATTTGAGATTGTACTAACCAACTAGTTGATAAGTATTCTTTTATTTATAAATTATAACAAGTATTTATGTTACACTTTCTTAACTTTTTTACGAGATTAAGAACTCACAAAAAAAAAACACTCTTAAAGAGATTATAAAGAAAATCCACATAGGTATAACTTCACAAAGTGAAAAATTACAAAGATTTCACACTCAACCTAGAAGACTAAATGTTCTAACTGTTAGATTAGACATTCACTGCAACTCTTGTATTTTCAACAATATCGCTTGAATAACTTGACTTTCGTTATTTACCTTCAATCCCTTTGATAGTGGGCTTATACCTTAAAGGCCCATTAGAAAGACATCCAAGCCCACATGGCTAAAAGATTTCATCTAGAAAGGTTATTTATGAATGTTTGTATGTTTGTGATGATCTTGGAAGATCTTTCTATTTTAATTTCCCGTTAACTTAGGCCAACTGTCCACCAATGAAAACTGGTCTTTATAAGACCTCTGATAGGAAGAAAAAAATGAGAGAAGTTTTACTTTTAAGTAATATTCTAGGGGGTGTTAACCCCTGTTCTTTAGGCTTAGTGTTTCTCTTTCTTTTTTATGCAACTGCGTATCACTCTTTATATAGATTTTAAATCTATCATTTAATACTTGAATTAATTAATTTTGAATATTATAGTATCTTCATATCTTTATCCTTTTCGTGTTAGACACTCAAAACAAAAAGCTTGGATTTATAATCTTTCAATTTATTTTTTCCTCAAATCTGTTTAAGAAATCAATTCAAAAGTATTTGTAAGCGGTTATGGTTGTTTTTCTCCTAGTGTTGTGAGATGGAGATAAATTCTTTCGATTTTCAAATTCCTTAGGAGTGTCTCAAGATTAGGGTTGCTCTTCACAAGCCAAGTCATCTTATACGACTCAAGCACAAAAAAATACTTTTGCACACACATGCCTTGAATAATGCATGTGATCTCCCTCTTTCACAGTTGTCTTCCCTTTGCATCAAGGGAGATTTGATATCTGTTCAGATTGATGAAGATGTGTATCTCGCAGGCATTGAAGATTGTAAAAAATCTCCTTTATGGAAGAATAATACTATCTAAAGGTGACAAACATTTTATTCATATGGACATGTGTAAAAGTTGGATTTTGCCTGAAAAATCTTTGGGATCTTGGAAAGTTATTCCTATGGGAAAAAAAGTTTTATGAATTTGTTTTTTCTTTCCTTGAAGACATGAGAAGAGTCCTAACAGTGGGGTATTGGAGTCTCAATCTGGGTATCTTGAGAGTCTGCTTGGACTAAAAACTTTGTGCCATCCTTCATGAATCTCACCAAAGTTCAATGTTGGATCAGGATCCACGGTTTCTTATGGAATACTGGCAACCAAAAGCAATTTTTTCTATAGCAAGAGGGATTGATACTTATCTTTCTCTTAATGACTGCACCATGAATAAATATAGAGGTTTTTTTGCTAGAGTGTTGGTTGATACTGATATGCTTCCTGCTTTGCCTAATCAAATTTTAGTACAAAAGCCCAAATTTAATTTTATTACACATATTGAATTTGATAAGTTGCCTCCATTGTGCTCTTCATGCAAAATGATAGGGCATGATATTTCAAAATGCAAACGACATCCTGATAACCTCTAACACATCCAAACCGCCTACTATTTTTTTCAAACATGTTATTGTACAATACAAACTCGTGACTATTCAGACTAGAGAAATTTACTATGCCCTTCACAAGGAAGTGGTGTTGAAGATGGTTGCTGCCCCTTCAAGATTGTGTTTGATGAAGACCTATATGTAGTGTTTGATGAAGACTTTTATGTACTTTTCATGTATTTTTGCTTTGCTTTAAGTATGTCTTAGTTAGTGCTTAGAGGTTGTCTAAGAGTAGCTTTTTGCTGAGTAACTCACCTCATAACCACT
>Ga0123342_1009410_pt1 | contig 11718 bp, 8 predicted proteins | sample Turbeawhitnodule_FD_89960 | JGI IMG/M metagenome (GOLD analysis project Ga0123342, IMG submission 89960) | Root nodule microbial communities of legume samples collected from Mexico - Turtle bean Mexico white nodule | ecosystem: Host-associated > Plants > Roots > Nodule | place: Mexico: Nepantla... | reverse complement strand
TTATAAATAAAAAAAAATATATAAAAATATATATATATATATATATATATATATATATATATATATATATATATATATATATATATATATATATATATATATATCATGATGCAAACAAAGGTGCAATAAAATAAGGTTTGTGTGTCCATGTCATGAATAAGGTTTCATGCAAGGTTACTCATAAATTTGTGTAAATAATTTGCATTCCAAATTTTTCAGGGATTGATGGGGTGGGACTTGGACTTATTTTACATCATCAGAAGTTGGGAAGGTTTGTGTTCATTTAATGTCAAGGCCTAATTGCACACACCAAATTGTCATTTTTGGAAATTTTAGGAATGCATTTTTTAGGTGATAAGATGAATTTGAAGGAAAAGGGTTATCAATTGATATGTGAGAAATACTCTCTTCCTTTCTTTGTCTTCAATGAAGGATTTTTGATATATGGTGCTTGCATATTCCGGTTGCGGATCGAACAACATTTACAGGTACACTTTTTTCCTCTGTACCTCATAATACTATTTCGTGCTGAAATTGAACTCTCTGACACTACTTTTTTGCCCTACTTCTGGAAAATGGTTGATAGTATGCTGGTTGTGTTGAAAATGCTATCACATGTTTCTTCCTACGTTTTTAGAAATTCTTTCGCTGATGTATTCCGGCATAATTTATTATGTAAACTTCCCTCTTGCAGACATTGTGAAAATAGTTGAGAGAACAGTTAAGTCAGAATATCAACGTTCACCAAACAGACCCATATATCTTGTTGGAGAATCTTTAGGAGCATGCCTTGCGCTGGCTGTTGCAGCTCTTAACCCTAATATTGATCTTGTACTAATTTTGGCAAACCCAGGTAGCTTTAATTAACGTAGATAAGGTTTATTCTCTTGGATTTTATTTTTCAGCACCAGAAACATGAGTTAAATCAAGATTTTAACTTTAGAGAATCTCTTGTAGCCGCTATGAACAACTAATTCACTGTTATATAAATACTAAAGATGGACAAAGCTTGATCTGACATTCGCAACCCAATTTGGCAGCTACTTCGTTCAGCAGGTCAAACTTACAACTTCTAACACCATTATTGGAAGCTTTGCCGGATCCACTCTCTCCTGGCCTGCCTAACATTCTCGGATCGTTGGCAGGTTTGTGTATCTTGTTCTGAAGGCTATGTTTTTTCTCTTTCTTTATGAACGATTTTCTAATGATTAATGTCTGTCTTGAAATACTTGCATCATTATGGAAGCCAAAAGAATATATTTGTATGCTTGTTTTAAGAAAATAAATCTTATTCAGCTTCTTAAGAAAACTTTTGAAAAATAGGCTATTATTCCCTCTGTTAAAAGCTTCCCTAAACATGGACTACATATAAGATAATGCACTATATACAATGAAGCATAGCCAACTTATATGGACACGAATACAATACATACAAACAGTGAGATGTGGCTAAATAAAAAAATATAGGACATTTTACCATGATAGCCAACTTATAGCCAACTTATATGGACACGAATACAATCCACCATGATTTTGTATCCATTTTACCTACATCCCTTCAAGAGTCAACATTTGCCAAACCTTCTCTTACATCTGAAAAGTATGCAAACTCTATATTTACTTGTCTCCTTACCTCCACATCATCATAGTACCTCTTACAACATTTCTTTCTTTCATGAGTAAGTTTCACATCTTGATGTGGTACAACTCTTTGTGAATCTTCACTTAGCCATTCATGACTATAATATCTAAAACATCAAAAATATATAAACATAAATTAATATAATATTATAAATAAAATGTTCACACAACAAAATATAATCATAAATTAATTTAACAATATAATGTATTATCTTGGATTTAAAGAATGAGTAAGAAAATGAAGAGATGTGCTACACTTAGTCCCAAAACTCCGACATCGTGTTGTGCATGCATATGATGCATGTCCACGTCGGTGACAGAAACACCTCGAAGCCGCATCAGAGTTTCATATATTATATATAAGGTAATAAATGCTTTAAGAAAAAGGAACTACTCTTGAAACACAACCCGATGCTGGGAACCTAGTGAAAGATTCCATTTGTTGGCTGTTTATATTACCAGACAGTTGTCTAAGTCTCAACAGTGAGTAACTTTTGCTTAGTCAGTTGTAGGTTCCTGGTTGTTTTCAATGCTTCAAATCGTAAACATAATTCCATTCTTATGTTCTTCTCGAATTTTTCATTGAGAAATATCGATAGTTTTTGTGTCATTTACGTATAATTTTGTATTATTTCTGTTATGGTAATGCTTGTAAAGAGCGTCACCCAGATTGTCTGATGCAACCCCAACAATCGTCTACCACAAGAATAACATATAATGTCAACGCCTAGTGAAATACGAGTGTCTACTGTGGCAAACAAGGAAGAAAGAATGAAGGAAGGAAGAAGAAGGAGAAAGGAATCTAGGTGCAAGCACAAAGATTACAGAAAAGGGAAGCCTGACAATAGGTGTTCACCAAAATTGATATTATGATGAAAGAAAAAAAAATGAAAATATGTGTTCTGTCCTGTCTAACATAGGAATCAACCTTGCTTTATTTATTTATTTTGATCAGCCTTGCTTTATATATCAGGTTGATTCATAACTCCTAACCAAACAGTCTAGTCAATTTGACTAGGGTTAACAAAATTATCTAACAATTTCCATGTACCTTTCATAGCATATATGCTTTGTAGTTTTATGTCTGACGACATTCTTGGTGGATCTATTACATTTTCGTCCTTTACTATGTTTCATGCCTTTGCTGGATCTTGTCTTTGAATATTTATGTTATTTCCCCATTCTGCACCTTTCAGGATTTAATATTTAATTGGTGCCTAGTGAGACGGGATTTTCCAATTTTTGTTGCTTTTGCTTATTTTCCCTGAATTTTCCTGAGTAGTTCGTTAGATAATTAAAATATTAAATCAGCAGGTACTTCAATGTCATAAGGTACATACGCTAAGTTTTCTACTTATTGATCCTTACACACTGAATAGTTTTTCGGAAAGTATCACTTATACTTCATGGATCAAGGACCGATGTACTGCCTTTCTTTTACCAAAGAAGATGTCATTTTCCATTTATGTCATCAACATTTCTTGTAACATTAGGTGAATCTCTGAGGAGGGTGTTGGATAATGTGGTCCAAGGGCTTCCTCTACAAAATACGGCTGGAGAGCTAGTGAAGGATTTAACTACTTTCTCATTATCTTTGCCTGTAAGGTTCATTTGCTTTCGTTCAAAAATTGATAAATTTCTTTTGGGGCTTTTTCTTTATGCTTTGAATAAGTAAGCACTTTGTATGAGAAAAAATGACAATGCATGTGGCATATTCTTGAAGAAATGTAAAATGAAAATTGAATAGCTTATTTTGTTTCTTTCTTTGCAACCAAACTTCATAAAAGTGGAATATGCTGGACTTTTGAAGATTGTGAATTGACATGACTGAATTTTCTATGTTGGCTTCTTGGCGTTAAGCTTGATTTTTGAGCTTTCCCATCATTTACCTTCAATATTTTGTTGATTGAATTCTCAGGTTCTTGCTGACATATTACCAAAAGAAACACTTGAGTGGAAACTACATATGCTTAAGTCAGCTTCTGCTTATGCCCAATCACGCCTTTATGCTATCAAAGCACAAACTTTGATTCTTTGCAGGTTCATTCTCTTTGTCATTGTGCATATTTTAACTGTGAAAACAGAGTCATAAGTATTTCATTAACTTGGTTAAAAAAGTATTTCATTAACTTTTCACTTCCCGCTGGAAGTGAATTACATCATATAGTTAGACTTCAGTGTAGGAAATCTATAAACGGAAGATTCTCATAATCTATAAACCAGATCCTGATCAGTTGCTACGGGTTAACTTAGAGAACAAATAGAAGATAAAAGCTTAACTGGTCAAAATTAATGTTTTTATCTGAAAACAAGATTAGATTAAATTATCATGAACCTGGTGGGATTTCCCATTACTAATTGCAATTCTTTCAACCTAGTTCCTGGTCTTATTAAATTGAATAACGAATTTCCTTGGTGGATGGTAAATTAGTCTCACCGAATATCTATATACCCAGCATATTTTTCAGTGTATGAAGTGAAACTTACTTTGCGATTTGCCCTTCTAGTGGAAATGATCAGTTACTACCTAGTCAACAGGAAGGTGAAAGATTACTCAATTTACTGCCTAAATGCGAGTATCGTAAATTTGATGACAGTGGCCATTTCCTATTCCTGGTATGGATTTCTCCATTTATACATTTCTTCAAGCCTGTGTGCTTATGTTTGTATTCAGGGATCCTTCACTTCTGATGGGAGAAAAACGATATTAAATATCAGTTAGACGTTCAAACAAACCCTAATATGTAACTGTGTCCACTGGTAGCAGGAAGGTAGCATTGACCTAGTAACGATAATCAAGGGCACTTCATACTATCGCCGTGGCAAGTATCATGACTATGCATCAGATTTTATACCGCCAACACCAGATGAAGCCAGAAAAATAATAGAATCGAACAGGTAAAAATAAGATTAATTTGATCATACAGACCATCAATTAAAAACAACAAGAGACTTAATAGTATATATCATAAAAATAGATTGGAAGCTGAGCTCAGCCATGATCAGTTGCTAGATAAGTTCATGTTTTTTTTTGAGTGAATATCAACGACTATATATATATATGGCAATTTATTTTTGCTCTGTTTGATTAACTGATTGTAGTGTAACCAAATTAATTATAACTTTGACACGTTTCACTTTTAATGCTTCCAGTTTGTTTATCCATGTCGCAAGTGCTGTAATGCTCTCAACCTTGGAAGACGGGACGATTGTAAAAGGCCTTGCTGGAATACCCTCAGAGGGGCCTGTTTTGTTTGTTGGGTACCACATGCTCCTGGGATTAGAAAAAATTCCCCTGGTTTCTCGAATTTTTTTGGAAAGAAACATACTTATACGTGGGATAGCTCATCCCATGATGTTTACGAGATCTAAAACTGGAAAAATGCCGGATATATCTTCTTTTGACAAATTCAGAATTATGGGTGCTGTTCCTGTAGCTCCAGCTAACTTCTTCAAGCTTTTTTCTTCTAAATCCCATGTGCTGTTATATCCTGGAGGGATGCGCGAGGCTCTTCATAGGAAGGTAAATTCTTTTAACTTTCCCATGCAATTATGAATTTGCTCGTTTGACTACTTCTAAGGTCTTTAACTTGTATATATCATCTTGGACATCAATGCAAAATGCTGGGCCATTTGTTTTTCAAGGAGCATGTGAAACTTGCATGGATTATCTGATATCACTATAAAATTCATTTATACAAAAGAGAAAAGGGAAATTGAATGAAGTGTCGTGGATTGTAGACATGCTGGAAAAAAGACGATTTTTTTTTCCATATACTACAGGTTATTTCCACATAAGCAAAAGCACATGCTTCCACGTTTTACTTTCCCTTTATCATCATAAATTACTCTTGTTTTATACTCTTGTAAGAGTTTATAATCAAATGCTAGGCATTCATTTTCCCAATGTTTTATGACCAATGCCGTTTTCTGAGGTTGAACACCGGTGTTGAAGTATAAGAAGTTGGGCTATCTTTCGAGGTTCAAACAAATGAGGCATTAAAAATGAAAGGATATGCTTATTCTATCATACTCACTTCCGTTCCCCTTTGTAAACAATTTTACATGAGAAATAATCTCCATTTCAAGAGGTCTCCCAATAAGCTGCAAGGGGGGAAAATGTGATATATTTTGGCTTGGATATATTTTAGGCTAGCTTTATCTGTATTTATGCTTTGAAATGTACCAACTTGTTTAAAATCTTCAGCATCGTAATAATTCTCAGGGTGAAGAATACAAGTTATTCTGGCCTGAACAATCTGAGTTTGTCAGGATGGCAGCAAGATTTGGAGCCAAAATTGTACCATTTGGAGCAGTTGGAGAAGATGACCTTGGTCAAGTAAGCGTTGGTCTTTTCTGAACCAATCCTTTTCCTTTAAGAAGTGCTTAAAAATGCTTGCATCAGGCAAAACGTGATATATTGTTTCTTTGGAAAGCAGAATTCTACTGAACTTCTCATATCTACAAACTTCTCTGTAAAATTAAGGATTTAATCTTGGTTCACTGAGTGAAATGCCTTCTTTTCACTGCCATCCAAGTGTTACCATATCGCTAAAGAATTTTGACTTTGCAAGTAGTTATAAGCATATGCATCTCAAGTTATTACCACATCGCTAAAGGCTAGTTACAGCAGTAAAAGTAAAAGAACACTTATTATTTTAATGCATGAATATGCCATCTTTAAATTTCATTGTCCCGTGATATGTGGATATGCCTTGGACCTGGAATTACCATAACACATCCTATCACATTGGCCTTTTCAGGTAGTTTTTGATTATGATGACTTGGTGAAGATTCCGTACTTTAGGACTGAAATAGAAAGTCTTACAAATGAGGCTACGCAATTGAGGTATCTTGTTTGTTGTGTGTTTTACCATACCAAATTATGAACATAACAGTTATACATAAATCTTTGTTGTCCTTTTCATCTGCTGTATATGTATACACATACATTATTATATTAATAAATACCTTACAAATTGGAAATCTAGGAGTGATGTTGGTGGTGAGGTGGCAAATCAGCAAGTGCATCTGCCTTTGATTTTGCCTAAAGTTCCTGGGCGGTTCTACTATTATTTTGGAAAACCATTTGAAACGAAAGGTATGCCTAATACATACTTACAGCTCAGAATGTCCATGACATGATTTTTGCCTCCTTTTTAAATTAATGAGATATTGTTTGACAGGGAGGAAACAAGAACTCAGAGATAAGGAGAAATCTCATGAGTTTTATTTACAAGTGAAATCCGAGGTAGAGAGTTGTATTGCTTATTTAAAGGAGAAAAGAGAAAGCGATCCCTACAGAAGTATAGGACCTCGGCTGTTATACCAAGTGACTCATGGTTTTGAATCTGAAGTTCCAACATTTGAAATTTGATTGTTTTGCACACATAAAATTTCAATAATTGTTTTCTGGCCAAAAGGCATAATTCAATGAGAAACATTGTAGAACATTTTTTCAAAAGTTTAAGTCAATAAGTGATAAATGCTAATAACTAGTTATTGGGAAAGGATAACAAGTAGTCAACTTTTATTTAAAAGGGATTTTCTATTGCTTGTGTTACAACGTGACCTACTACGTTCTGCCTTGCTGGTGTTTACTTTGCTTAAGGAGAATAAAGAGGCAATATAAACTTAATGAAGACAAATTTCTTCTCTAATTCAAAAGTCTGAATTACATAATATAAATAGTAGTTGGCTACTAGGCAGTGTTTATATTATCGATATTGGATAACCGAAAGTATATGAGACTTCAAATATTCTTTATGAAATTATAACGAAAATCGGGTTATCGGATTGCAGAAGCATTGCAGTAAAAAATAATATAGTATATAGATAAATATGATTTAAAAAAAATAGAATTATAATGCAAAATTATTAAAAGTGACAATTATAATTAATTATAAATATTATGTTTAGAAATTCAAATAACAATACATTAAATCAAAATATCACAAATTTCAAGTACAAAATTTTGAATAAAATTTAAACAAATTTCAAGTACAAAATTTTGAATAAAATAAATGTCTTAAATTTCTAATTATTTGACTCTCTTTAATCATAATGTAATTGTCTTCAATATTATTCAATGAGGCATATCTCCCCTCTTCTCCCTTTAAAGAAATTTTTGTAAAAAATTAAGTAAATTTTTAAACTCATAATCAAAGTTATTATGGAATTCATCCAACTCCAATTTAAATCACCTTTCTTTGAAGTATGGGAATATCCAATAACAATATCACCACTTATTTGTATAAATTATTAGTTTTTCAACACTTGAAGCTTCATAAACAATTGTCCAATTAAGAGTGGATCTACTTGGCACACTTAACACTCATTACACTCATCGCTGTCATTCAGTACAATATTGTCTATTTCACTTTTAATATTTTATCTTTGATTAAGTTGTTGATTATTTTATGTAAACCAAATCATTCAACCTTTTGTGGTCCTGCCTATTCCTTATTTTTCTGAATGGATCTGCATGATGAATAACTGAAATGTGAATTAATTTATTTCTCTATTCTACAAAATATATAATAATAAAATGAATCATGTTATGGACAATAATTATTATTTGCTTAAATACACTTCAATGACATTCATATCCCGATGAACTGCATGTCATACTTAAAATCTTGATTGCTAGTTTTTTATGTTGAAAGTTGTGTGCCCATAATTCTTCTACCATTGAGCTATAAAAGCAAAGAAACTAATTTAGAATTTAACAAATATATGATATAATTTATATATGAACACAATTTAAAAAGCGTTTAAATGTATCACCTAGGATTGTGGTCTTCATTGATTCTTTGACAAAGTTGTCACCAAAAGAGTCCACTACCACTCTTATAAAAGGCAACTCAATTAAATTTTTTTGTTGCATATCTTTACTTGGCACCAATATTTTGATGTAAGCATACAATCTATTTGAAACTTCAAAATCATATTCCATGTTCCGGTTGGAATAATAGAACTAGGTTCAAAAAGTGACCAGTCAGATGCAAAGGGCGATGAAGTTGGCATGTCCATCTATTATTAATGACTATAAATACATCATTGTATTTACTTTCATTGTTATTAAATGACTTTATTATTGTTCCTTGACTTTCTCGATTGTTTCATATATATAGCTCATAATTACTTTCCTTTTCTTATCCCCCAAGATAAATTACATGAATAAGAGGAGTCATGAATTTGAGAGTAAATACGACATGATTCTAAAGTGAAGGCAGAAAAACAATTTATGTAGTTTCTCTCCCCTTAGCTAGACAACTTGTTCTTGCTCCATTCATCTGAAGTGAACATCTTTATCAAATTTCCCTTCTCTTGATGTAACCTTTGTAATAATAAATAAGAGATAACAAACCTTGTAACCACGTGTCTTACCAATTCTCTCTTATTTGTAAATTATCTTAACAAAATCAAGGAATTAAAATGGTTATAGATAAAGCCAATAGGACTAACTTCACTTTGAATTGTCTTCTTTATAAAAGGAAACTTTCTAATGTCTTCAAGCATAAAATCTATACAATGGGCAATAGAAGGAGTCCAATAAAGATGAGGTCTTTTTTCTTCAATAAATTCCCAACCCATACATAATTGCTTCCATTATTTGAGATAACTTGAGCAACATTTTTTGTTCTCCAATCTCCTCCACAAGAGTATCAAGCATCTGAAAGAGCTTTTCCTTTATCTTCAAAAATTTAGAATCATCAATGGGCTTGACAAACATTATCCTTATAGGAAAACTCACCAAAAGGTTAATCAAACATCATTGTTTATGGTTGTTAAGACATTACACAGTCTAGTCACCTCTAGACGATCTAATACCCCACTAGACGATTTCATTATAAAAGAATCTATGAGGTTTTGATGTTAACAAACACTATAAGGTGTGTTAAACTTTATAACAAAGTTACTTCATTTGCAGAACTTAAAATAAACACATTAAATGATCTATCATAGTTAAACTAGTTAGACGATCACTATGTTCAAAGGAGTTTAGACCAAGTCTATAATTTTAACACGTTAAACAGTTTCACACTGATTAACATGTTAAACAGTCTCATTGTACTAAATGTCCTAGACAATATTACAATTTTAAACATGTTAGACTATATTTTTATGTTAGACTTGCTAGACAGTCTTTATGGAGCACAACTCACTAGATAACCTCAAATGCAAAAATGTGTTAAAGAGTTTAATCATTGTCTTTGTGTTAGACGATCTTGTTAAAATTAGTGGTCTAAACAAGAAGGGGGTGAAGTGTTTTTGAAGGATTTTTGCAAAGATTGAAAGTAGAGTGAAAAATGTGTTAGAGAGTTTAGTCATTGTCTTTGTGTTAAACGATCTTGTTAGAATTAGTGGTCTAAACAAGAGGGGAGTGAATTGTTTTTGAAATATTTTCGCAAAGATTGAAAGTAAAGTGAAAAGTTCTAAAAAATTAACCAATTGATTTTCTGTTCAACTCAATAAAAATTTTGTTTTAAGGTTATTTCCAAAAAATGAACATGTTGTTTTCACGAAACAACTAGTTGTTTATACCAACAAAATATGAAATAATGTTAAAATAGTTTATGAATGTAAGGATAGAGAGAATCACAAAATATGTTTATACTGGTTCACTCTTAACGAAGAGCTACATCCAATCCTCAGCTAACCATTGAGAATACACTATGTAATCAACCCTAGATTACAAAACACACACCAAGAGTGATGATCTTGAACCCCTCAAGAACACACACCATTCTTTGGCAAAACAACCGTTTGTAGAAACACCTTTATGAAATTGCCCTACACAAGAACACACAGAAATACAATGTTCAAGGAGAAGTGATACAAACCAAAGCAACAAACAAGAATCCACTTAAGCCCATGAAAATTATGTTAAATAGGGGGTTTGAGACACAACCCTAGTGTGCAAGATTGAGAGGAAAATACCATTGAGTAACTTGTAACCCAATTAGGTGAATAGGAGGTGTGGGAAACATTAGAGGAGGCAGTCGTCAAGGAAAAACATCATGGAACTTCTTTTCATGTTATCCTTGAGTGTAATAGTCAACATGAGTGGCTAATTCTACCCTTTGGGATTTTGAGTAAATTATTCAAACTCTTATGTACTGAGGTGACATCTGAACCTAATATTTTGTTCTTGATTGATTATTGATATTATTGTTTTGCTTCTAACTCTTAATCTAGAATCTTAAATTTGACTGAAAAGTATTTTTAGGGTTCTGACCTAAAAGATAAAACTTAACATATTTGAGTGCTAGGAATAGACTTGAAATGTTAATTGCTATCAACGTTTGATCTTAATAAGTTGTTTATATAAATATGCAAGGAATCAATATTTATGAAGCATCTTAATAATTTTATATGCGAGGAATCGATATAAATGAATTTTATATGGGCATCAATATCAATCAAAGGACATAATATTATCATGCTAATCAAAATACATAAGAGTAAGAAAGATGAAACCTAATCCCTATTTTTCCAACTTGAAGCAACTAATTCTTTGCTTGTTTTTTGAGAGTTTTTGACCATGATGGAGTTATTTTTTTTTGTTTTTACCAAAATGATGTCCGTTTAAAAAAAATTACAAATTTAAGCAAGTCGTGCCAATTTGACACGACTTCATATGCACAAATCGCCCCAATTCGACATGACTCTGCCATGTCATAATGAAGTCGTGCGAACTTGGCACGACTTCTGTCCTATCATACTGAAGTCGTGCCAACTTGCCACGACTTCTGCAATGTCATATTTTTTTTTTAAAAAAAATTCTATTGTTTATATATTGGGTTGTAAGTTACGTAATGTAAAAAATTAATTTGATACATAATTTTCTAAGAGTGTTAGTTTTAAGGAACAAAAAATTGGATAATCGTGTATCACAATTATTCATTTTTTTTTTCTGAAGTAATATTTTTTTTTATCACAATTCAAATTATACATTTTTTAAACCTGTTTATTTTTTTTAATGTCATTTATATTAAAATATAAAAAGGTATAAGTACTGTAATTATTTTGAAATAATTAAATAATTTAAAAATAATTATATAAATTTTAAAT
>Ga0123342_1009409_pt1 | contig 11720 bp, 7 predicted proteins | sample Turbeawhitnodule_FD_89960 | JGI IMG/M metagenome (GOLD analysis project Ga0123342, IMG submission 89960) | Root nodule microbial communities of legume samples collected from Mexico - Turtle bean Mexico white nodule | ecosystem: Host-associated > Plants > Roots > Nodule | place: Mexico: Nepantla... | reverse complement strand
TTGGAGATCCCACATCGACTAGAGATTAGAGCCTTTCATTGTATATAAGTGGGTGCAAACCTCAACCCTATGAGCCGGTTTTATGGGGTTGAGTTAGGCTTAAAGTCCACTCTTTCGTAATATACTGCGTTTTTCCATGTTGTGGTCAAGAGGATCCTAAACTCATTGAGAAACATATTTTGGACTTTTATAAAACGCTTTATGCTGAGTCTATTTCTCATGTGCAGGATATAGGCAATATGGAAGATTTTATTGGTACTTATATTCCTAAGTTGGTCTCCGCTAAGGAGAATATGATGTTGATTAAATGTCCTGATTTTTTTGGAAATCAAGAATGTTGTTTTTAACCTTAATGGTAATAGTGTTATTGATCCTGATGGTTTTGGTGGTGTTTTTTGTCATTCTTGTTGGGAAATTATTGGGACAGATGTTTGCAATGTTGTCCAATAGTTTTTTAAACAAAATTGAGTTCTCCCTGGAATGAACAGTAATGTGGTATCTCTTATTCCTAAGATTCAGGGTGCTGGAAACATTAAAGATTATAGGTCAATTGTTGTTGCTAATTTTAAATTTTAAATTATTTCCAAGATTTTGGCCGATCGACTTACTCTTGTGGCTGCTAGAATTATTTCTCCTAAACAATATGGGTTTGTGCAGGGCAGACAGATTAAGGATTGTATTGGTATTGCTTTTGAAGCTATTAACTTGCTTTCTAAAAAGGTTCATGGAGGTAATGTGGCTTACAAAGTTGATATTCACAAAACTTTTGACACTCTGAGTTGGAAGCTTTTACTACTACTTTTGTCACGCTTTGGTTTTCACCCATCGTTTGTCGGTTGGATTAGTACTATTCTTCGTTCAACTATGTTTACCATCAGAATAAATGGTTGTTTGGTGGGTTTTTTTTCCTTATAGTAGAGGTGTTAGACAAGGTGATCCTTTGTTTCCTCTACTTTTCTGTCTTGCCGAGGAAGTTCTTAGTAGATGTCTCTCAAAGCTTGTGAATGATAAGAAGATACTACATATGGCTAGTTCGCAAGGTTTTCTCATCCGCTCTCATATTTTATATGCGGATGACATTTTTTTTTGTAGGGTAGATAATAAGTCTCTTAGAAATTTGAGTATTTTTCTTAAAACATATGGTGATTTCTCGGGTCAATATGTTAATAATTCTAATAGTAGTTTTTTCACCATGAATAATTCTGCAAGATTTGTCACCAAAATTCAGCGTATTCTTTCTTGTAGTCATGGTTGTTTGCCTTTCACTTATTTAGGAGTGTCTATCTTTGTTGGTGCTCCAAGGGGTCGTTTTCTTCAACCTTTGGATGATAAAGTCAAATTAAAGCTTGCTTCTTGGAAAGGTAAATCTCTTAGCATGATGGGTCGAGTTCAGTTGGTCAATACGGTGATTATGGATCTTCTACCTTATAGTTTTAATTTGTATAAATAGCATGTTTATCTTCTTAAGAAAATTGAGCAATGGTGTCGAAATTTTATCTAGACTGGTGATATTCTGAAAAAAAAAAGATATAGCTATTGTTAATTGGGTTACGATTTGTTCTCCCCTTGAGAATGGAGGTTTGAAAATTATTAACCTTCACCATGAAAATAATGCATATCTTCTTAAGCTTGCTTGGAACTTTGCTTATAGCAACATGCCTTGGTTTTTGCTCTTGAAAGCAAGGGTTCTTAAATCAAAATACGAGTTTCGAATGGTTTATAGATCCTCATCTCTTTGGCCTGGAATTAAGCAGTTTTATTCTACTATACTTGATTATACTTCTTGGACTATTGGTACAGGTTCTTTTATTAATTTCTGGAATGATAAATGGTGTGGTACTACTTCTTTAGCGAATATTGTAGGATTATCTTATGGTGCTAGCATTTCGGATACAATCTCTCAGTTTTGGACAAGTGGTGATTGGAATATTTCATTGTCTTTACAGCAGAGGCCCTCATCTTTTTAGTCATATCATGGTTAGGGCGGAACAGGATATTCCCAATTGGATTCTAGATGAGTCTGGTCGTTTCACTCTTAAATCGACTAGGACTTTTTTTCTTGGATTCAAGAGTTCCCTGTGGTTGGGGTAAATTTATTTGGTCTTCATATCTTCCGCCTTCCAAAATTCTTGTCCTTTGGAAAGTTTTTCATGGATGACTTCTTACAGATTAGCATATTCAAAATAAAGGTCTACATGTTTGTTCTATGTGTACGTTTTGTGAAAAGCACGAGGAATCTACTCAGGATTTATTCTTTTGAATGTTCTAATGCTTTGCATATTTAGAGTTGGATTTGACTGATTTTTCCTACTTCCCAGTTCTCTAATAAGGATGATCTTCTCTCTTTTATTAAGAGTGATGATAGTCCTTTGGTTAAATTGATTAAGCTTGTTGTGATAACTTTTACTATTTAGATGATATGGCGTATGAGGAATTATACTCGTTTTCAGAATAAGATTGAGGTTTCTAGGGCTATTTTGGTTATTAAAGATTTAACTCGTCTAGTGGAAAATTCGTCTAAAGCTTCAATGAAGAATGATATGTCGGATTTCAACGTGATCAAGTTTTTTTATATTAATACTCGTACTAGTAAAGTTCTTCGTCCTCTTCCTGTTAGATGGGAGTTTCCTTCACCAGGCTGGGTTAAAATTAATACTGATGGGGGTGCTAGGGGATATACTGGTCTTGCTACTTGTGGAGGTATTTTCCGTGGGAGCATGAGAGAGTTTATTGGAGCTTTCTCTGCGTTTCTTGAAGTTCAGACTGCTCTGGTTGCCGAGTTTTATGGGTTATACATGCTATGAAGGAAGCTCAAAAGATGGGGCTTACTAATGTCTGACTGGAATGTGATTCTGTTTTGGTTTGTATTGTGTTTACTGTTAGGACTAATGTTTCTTGGGAATAGATATAGTCTACCTATGTATCGTTTTTGTTAACATATGGGTTTTGGTCTAGTTCCCCCATATTTTTGTATTCTCTTTCTTTTTTTCTTTTTTTAATAATATTTTTTTTCATGTGATGGCAAATGATTGTTGTTACTTGAGGTGTCAGCATAGCTGAGATGTCAAGTTGCATAGTGGTGCCTAACATGAAAGCTTTTATTTTAAAAAAATAAAATTAATAAGAACTTAATTATATAAAAAAAATTATAATTATAATTACATAGTAATATATTATTGTCTAGAAATGAAAAAAATCATTTCTGCAATAAAAATTTTGTTATTACATTTCTGCAATATAATTACATTTAACAACTAATTATTAGTTATTTATCAAACAATTATAATCCAATAAGCTATGTTATTATCTTAAAACTTATAAGCTAAAAGTTTATTAATAAGAAACTAATTTCTTAACTATTAATTTATAAATTATTTTTTTCAAATATTTTTTATATGAAAAAATATCATAAAAAATCATTTTACTTACGTGCACAAAATTAAAAAAGAAAAACAGATCACATAAAGGGCGGGAGAAATGGAGAGGAAGTGAATATAATATACCAAAAATTAACATATTTAATTATATTATAAATATTTTAATAAAAATGTGTATTTATGTTATAAAATTAATTATGTCATAAATATTTGAATAATACTTATTATTTTTACCATTATTTTAATTATTATTATTATTACTATACTGAAAAATATAAATAATAACAAAATATATATAACATAAATATACGTAGAATAATTATTTTTTTGAGTTACACCATAATAAATTATTTAACAGATACATTATTAAATTTGGTTCTTCGTATTTTTTATAGAAAGTAAATACTATATTGTATTCCTTATAATTTGAGTTTTGCATGCTTATAAACAAATAAATGGATACCAACTACTTTATTAACAAATTTGGGCCTCTTTCTTCTTCAATCAAACTAAAAGAACTGTTTGTATTGCATTAATTTAGCTATAACATTGTTATTACTTTATGACATATTCCATTAAGTCACATTACATCATATCATATCATAGTTAAAGTATACATCATATCTCAATTATATAGATTATATTAAAAAAATGCTAAAAACAAAAAAAAACATTAAAAATCTAAACGAACCCATATTTATTATAGAAAAATATATTTAAACCAAAAATGTAATTTTAATAAGACTAGTGAATATATCTTCCATTTTAGTTTTACAAGTTATTATGTAAAAAAATTATATTTATTCCCTTATAATTTTTAAAATTTAGTATTTACTTTCGCTTAATTTAAAAAAAATAACAGGAAGCTTCGTATAATGTCCACTACTAAATGAAAAAAAAATGATATAATTTTCTTTGTGGAATCACTCTTAGATGCCATCATCATTACTAGTATTTAGGTGGTTCTATTTTGGAACTCAACTTCAAATCTACTTCTGAATGATGGTCTCACTCTACACTCCGAGGGTTGGTATTTTAGTTTCTTACTGAAAGTGTTGAATAAAGTGTGTGCTCGAGAGTAGGACCTATAATATACAATTATGAATAATGCTTTAAAACAAAGTAAGGTTATCTTGTTGTTAAATAAAGATAAAGTGATACTGTCTTGACATAAAAATGCAATTTATTTCAAACTCTTACAAATACAAATCAATGTCATTGTTAACAAAAAAAATATACTATGTTCCATTACTCCAGCCAAATAGTCATTGATTTGAGTAGAATGTGATAATTTAATGCTTGTTAAAATATTCATGATGTTTACCGTGATAATATAATCTCAAATCTTCATTAACATATAAACTAAGAATGATAAAAGTTGGATCAGGTTTGATGGAGTGGTCCGTCAACCCGTCATCATTTAGGTGAGACAGATCAATCTTTTAAACTCGTTAGTTTGTATTGATCTGATCTGTTTAACCTGCCAACTCAACGGGTCACAAACGGAATGACGCGAGCTAGCTGTCAGCTCGTCCTTCTTTACTTTTGACACTTTTGAAAAGGAATATCCTGCTTTTGGATTTAAAATTAGTTGTGGTGAATGTTTTATATAAAAAAATTATTTACATTAATTTCTTTATACATAATTTGATTTATTAAAGTACAATTGATATTTACTTATTTTGTCAGACATTAAATATTCTTTGATTAAAATATTAAAGTTTGATTCAATTTTATTGTTTTTCCTAATCCAAAAAATGATATCAATTATTACAACCAAATAAATAGATAAAAAAACAAAAAAAAATTGAAAAGTTACAGATAGCCCACCAACCCATTAACCCACCTATAATAAATAAGACAAGTTATCAATTTCAGCCCATATAACCTTGATGGATACCTGTCTCACTCGCTTTTGTAAAATCAATCCAGACACCCCTAATCCTTAAAAAAATATTGTTCATGTAGCATTTTTGAGTTTGATCATGGTCAACGATCTTATGTTAAATGGTTGACCATTAAATTTAGTAGCACATATTTTTTCTTTGGTGGCATGGCAAAAACATAAAAGATTCAAAATGCTATGATTTTGGGCATTATAAATGGAAGTATCCCTTCTTGTTTTACTTTACTGTTCTTATAAAATACCACTATCACATTATTAAAGCTTACAAGGGAATACCCTCAGGATTCACTTGAGGCGAAGAAAATTTATAGAGGTGTAAGAAGCGCTAAGCTCACAAGGAAAGGACAACAACAACACAAAGGGAATCGATTTTATTTTATTTTACTTTGTTATTACTTATTCATCCTTTCCTTCCCTTTCATATGATAATAACATTTGCGTTGGAAGTTGGTGACACGAGTTTCGTTAAGGAAACGCGAGATTGATTAGTGAGTGACCATTGCCGTTCGCTTTGAAAATGGTCATACTTTTATGTTAGTGCTGGATGTGGACATGCAACAAAGACCTATTTCCATTTCTATCAGTTTTTTCTCAAGAATCCTTTCGGTTTTCTTCCTCTCTGTGTTACTATTTTTCAGAATCATCGATTGAATTGCCCTCCATAATCAGAAAAGCAGGATTCAACAGCCACATGGGGGGGTATTTTGGAAATGAATGCTACCCAAAAAAAGTGGCATGCAAAATTTTCAATATTTTTGGCGTGGTCCTCTCAGAAATAAACCCAACCAAGCCATTTTGCGATTCTAAGAAGGGATGTGGGGTGGTGAGTGCTCCCACTGAAAACGATGAAACTGGAGCACTCGTGTGTCTTAATGGGTCTGAGGCACACAAAGAGAGAGAGGGGATGTTGGTGTAGGACTTTAAAGAAAGTGACATATTGAGTCCTTCACAGAGCATTGCCCCATCTAAAAGGGCATGTGAGGCTTTAAGCTGAGCATCTCAGAAAGGCACGCCTCGCCCAGATTCAAATTATTTTCCCCTTCTCACCAACTTTTATTTGGTAATGAGATCCATGGCTTGTTATTGGAAGGAGGGGGAAGAGAAATAGATGGTGTTAAAGGTTAGTGGGGTCGTGTAAGGTGTGGGCGACAGGTCACATGGCATGTTAGGCCATTCTGCTGTGTCCAATAAGCATGTTTTTTGGAGCTTTCGTGAAAAAAGTTTGGAGAAGTGGAGTTGGCCATTCAGTCCATTCTATTTCCTTGACACATTCACTTTAATTTCCCCACAGTATCATAAAGCCTTATTGCTGGATGCTCAGCTGAGATAAAGACCAATAAATTATGAAATAGTGTAGGAGAGAGTTAAAATACATTGCAAGCTTTGCCATTCAATAGTAGTAACCCCAAAGAAATATGCATCTCATTTCAATGGTTCTCCAGTATCCACCTAAGCACCCAATATACCATCTAACCAAATTACCAACACTAACTTCACTTCAAAACATTGTATGTAATTCAGATTGAAACAGAGTAGTTTTTTTTATTGCCCTACCTCGTACACCTTAACACCATTATTGTCCATCACCTTCTTGTTTCTCAAGGACAGTAAATTTTGCAACCAATTCCCCCCACCTTTTTACTGAGGGCTTTTCCCCCCACCTGCAACTGGGCTTCTCAGCTCCAAACTTTTTTCTGTTTGTTTGACTTTTGGTCTTTCATTGGTGAATGTGTGGTGAAACGAAACGAACAGTAGGAGATTGTCTTAAATTGGAATGATAATTAATCCATTTGGTAGCAGAAACAAACAAGATTCACATAAATGTGTAACTAACGTTGGATTACAAGAAGCAAATGTGTTTGGTGATAGTTAAAAGGCGATGCTCACATTCTCCGAGAGTAAAGTGGGACAAAAGTAGAGATATAGATACATAGATAGATAGATAGATTGATATGTACTTAACATTAAGTAGAGAGAAAAGGAGGCAAATAATAGTAACACTTTAAAAAATGGACAGACACGTGAGAGATGTCATACATTATGAGGAAGAAGGAGGAGGAGGAGAAGAAGAAGAAGAAGCGGCGGAGAGAAGGTTAAAGAGAGCGTTCATGGCTCGAACCTGCATCTCAAGCGCGGGTATGTAATCGATTGCTTCTTCCAGAACAACCGGTAACGGTTCTTTTCGGCAACCGGGAACCAACCGTCCCAGGAACCTCACTTTCCTCTGCACACTCGTTCCACTCTTCCCCTCCAGCCGGTGAACGCTGACGCGAGCTCTCTTTGACCGGCTAGGGGGCGTCGTTGCCACTCTCTGTCTCTTGTGTTTGGTGAACTTGAGCTTGAGCCGGTTGGTGAGGATGGCTCGGCTCCAGCGCGTCCTCCCCTTGGCCGTCACGGCGAGGACTCTGTCGGCGGCTTCGCGCACGGCTTTGCCTTTTGGCGGCGCAGAGCCGAGGTTGACTCTGGCTAAGGCTTGGTGCAGCTTGGAGGAGTAGATTTGTTGCTGCGCTTGGGATTTCCACTTGGGCTGCTTCTCATCATCTCGTTCCTGTGCTTTCTTCTTCTTTCTTCTCTTCACATCACGTGACCGCTCCGTGCTCGCCGTTGTCGGGTTTGTGATCATTGACGATGCTGGTGCTGATGACGATGATGATGCCATCCGAAGAATGTTGAATTCTTAAAACGGTTATCTCACAGAAAGAGATGAGAATGTTGAAAGAGAATTACAGAGTGTGAGGGATTGGTGGAGGAGAAAGGTTGAGAAGTAGAACAGGAACGGGAAAACGAGAGAAGGGAACGGAACAGGGTGGGTGGGTGAGGTGTTCCGTTTGAGTGTTCCCTTGAGTTGAGTTGAAGGGAAGAGAGGGACGGTGGAGTAGAGATATAAAGGGATCACAATCGCGATGGAGAGAGACTGCCAAACCACGCGTCCTATTTTTTTATTTATTTTAAAAAATAAAACAAATTCTCTTTTATTTACTTGGGCCGCTTAGGCTTACTGGACTGGGTTTAACTTTCGGCACTTCTCTCAATTCCGGCCCAGCCAGCCTGTAAAGCCTATTTTTTTTCCCAAATCAAAATTAAAAAATGCATATGTTGCTATCGTGTTTGTAAACTGGTGACGTTTCTCTGTTTACGAATTATTATTCAGTTTGTAATATTAGTTTTTATATTTTGTAAAATTCACAATTTTCATTTCTAAAATCTTTACGTTATTTTATTTTTAATTACTAGTAGTATACATCAGATTTCTCAAGTTCTTGTAGTTGAATAGGCAATTTTAATGTAATTAATTAGTCTATTTATACGAATATATTTTTATTGGTTTTTTCATATAGCTTTCTCTTCTTTTTGTAAAATTTATTTTAATGTGTCTACATTTGTTTAGTTATGTTTTAATTACATAACTTTATATTCAACTTTGATGAATTTTTTTAATAATAGAACTAGAACAAAAGAACCTACCAAAAAGGATGAAAGGGTTCTGAATAAAAAAATGTATATATTCTCTTCATGAAATGTATACTGTAGGATTATGTGTATTGACAAAAGTAGGTACATATTTAATTGAAAATAGGATTTAAAAAATAAAAAGTTGAGCATAAGTGAGTTAAGAAAGAAAAAAGTGAGTAAAAAAGTTGAGACATAAAAGTTGTGGTCAATGTTTTGGTTGGGAAAAGCTAATGGTGCTTGATAGAAGGCACTGAAAATAGATTTTGGAGCGCTTGATCATTTTTTTGACATATTTGGGATAAAAGCTCATGCCATTTGATCTCTAGCATGTCTATCTCATAGTTGAAGATAATAGCAGAAAAATCCAGCGAGGTTGAGAGCGAAAGGACCCTTCTTGAAGATGACAAAGGTGGTCCATTGAGACACTTTATGCACAACAGTGAGACATGCATATAAAAAGGAGCAAAGGGATTGTACCAAAGGGTGGGAAGAATTAGGAAATGTTTTGGATAAAAACTAGAGTTCATCATATTACTGAACATGTATTAGTTATGGTTTAATGTAAGTTTGAAAATGTAAATACTAAAGGTCCTAAGTTATTGATATGGAAGAAGCTAAGGAAAAGTATTGTTTGGCACATTGGAGGAGTGATGGAGTGCATGATAGGTAAGCATTGAGCAACTGGATCCGCATTGGATGGGTGCATGATGCTGGCTTTCCATTGAGCAACTATCTCTTTTCATTCCGTGCAATCATTGTTGGGTGTGTGTGTGTGTGAGTGTGGTCATCCATTATAACATTAACAATAAACAAAAGAGGGATGCATCATGCGGTGTAGTGTTTCTCTCCCACTTTTCCATCTCCAAATTCTTTTGTTTTTTGTTGCCAGAGGTTTTGGATTTTTATTCTTTTCTCACATTGTGTGTGTGGACACATTTTTATACTTACTTTACAATTTAATTCTCAATCATTCATATTTATCTGATCATACCCAGCATCATGTTTGCCCCCATTTTATTTTCCTATTCTCTCTTCTTTCATATCATAATGCTTTTGCAAATTTAAGGGCCCTTTGCTTTGTCCCTACTTCATTGGATCATGGCTCGGGACTCGAGGGATACCCAAAGACAACTTGATAAAATTGCCAATCCTAAGTGAAGGGTGAAAACTCAAAAGTAGTTTGTGTTTATAGTAATGCCAAGGCAATCATAAGCATACTGCTCCTAATTCTTGCTAAAATCATGGTACCATGTGTAATGTAGAGCAACTATATTTTGAAAACCTAAATCACCACAAGGCATTATGATGTGCCAGCGAGGTTGTCTCACTTCTGTGAGACACAATAAGAGACAGAGACCACCAAAGACAAAGGATAATAAAAACAACAACAAAGTAATTAGTGGAGGGTAGTCAAAGATTAATTACAAAATTGTTCATGCCTACATTTGCAATGAAACAAAAATTATATGCCCTGATGAAATCTATTTTCGATCATTATTTTTTGTATAGCTGTTTGACATTGTTTGGTTATGCGGATTCATTGTTTGGAAAATTCATAGTTGACTTCAGTATGACGTGTTTTAATTTGTTTGGTATTAAGGTGGCAACATTAGCAACTGATGTAATGATGACAAGAACATAACAAATAAACAAAATGAATATGCTTAACGATGAACCACCACAACCAAGTTCCAGAAGCGAGGAAGAAGCATTCCTAACAAGAAACAATGTACTTAGCTGGCAATGATGTTCCAAGAAGCTGACGTGTCATGGAAGCCACCTGGAAGACGTGCAGTTGCTTCGTCCAGTTAGAAATAAGTAGGATGACAGCAGAGATGAAGAAACACCAACAAAAGCTTGTCCACTGGATCCAAGGCCGAAAGCTGTCCTTGTACGTCAAAACTGGACCAACTTTTCTGGGCCCAAACAAAGAGTAATGGTGTATTACCAAACATGATTTAGTTGACAAAAAAAACTAAAGAAAGATGTTTCAAACAATAACATAAAAAGGAAACACTGATTTCAGTTTCGATTCTTGGAATGTCCAAAACAAACTCGCCCATTGCTTCAATGCACACGCAATAAAATAATAAATTAAGGTGTGTAAGTACCGCCAATTGACTCTAAAATGAAGTCACAAAACAAAAGAAAAAAACACTTCTAAGTTTGGCAAGTCAATTTTTTAAGTCACAGTCCAAAACGCCACCCCCGTATCATAGGCATTTTTGTACAAAAGTGGGTTAAATTAAAACACAATTCATTAAAATAATGTAAAAATAAAACCATTTACAAAAGAGGGTAGATTGCATGTGATTTGGTCTAAGAATATTTGTGTTATCTTCTACTAGTTTACATTGTGGTTCTTTTGTTTTTAAGTATGTATATGTTTCTTTTGGAATTCGACTATAATACTTTTATTGTTTATTATATCTTGATAATCAATCCAGATTGTTAATTTGTTAATTATATAAATATATAATTGATGATATTTTTAAATCCAAATTGTATTAGATCATAAATGGTGATACTATTATATTTCACTAATTGATAGTAAAAATTAAAATATTTGTATTTAAAATATCTCCATAATTTACATTTTTTTATTTATTTTTTATGTGGTGTCCTAGCTCAAAAATCATAACCTTATCAAGACTACTAATCATCGACTCTATTACTCACAACTCAACGTTAGAAAAAATATTATCCCACTTCACACGATGCATAGATAAAAGTATGAAAAGTTACATAGTTGAAGAAAATATAAGGATATTAAACTGCAATTAGACTTTAAACACAAACAAAATTGATTTTCCGATGCGTGAGCGATCATTGTCCGTAAGGACTTATCCGTGGTGTATTGCGCAAATTTCTCAGGATACAACAGGAACTTCCTGAAAATTTCCGAGGATCAGAACTAGCAGGTTACTCTTAAAAGAGTAAAAACTCAATAAACCCAGAAAAATAATTATAAAGTAAAAGAATAA
>Ga0123342_1009407_pt1 | contig 11722 bp, 2 predicted proteins | sample Turbeawhitnodule_FD_89960 | JGI IMG/M metagenome (GOLD analysis project Ga0123342, IMG submission 89960) | Root nodule microbial communities of legume samples collected from Mexico - Turtle bean Mexico white nodule | ecosystem: Host-associated > Plants > Roots > Nodule | place: Mexico: Nepantla... | reverse complement strand
GCAATATTTGCTAAAGAAGTAGTAGAGCACCATTTATCATTCCAGAAATTAATAAAAGAACCTGTACCAACAGTCCAATAAGTATAGTCAAGTATGGTAGAATAAAATTGCTTAATTCCAGGCTAGAGAGAGGAAGATCTATAAACCGTTCGAAATTCATATTTTGATTTAAGAACCCTGGCTTTCAAGAGTAAAGACCAAGGTTTGTCGCTATAAGCAAAGTTTCAAGCAAGCTTAAGAAGATATGCATTATTTTCATGATGAAGATTAATGATATTCAAGCCTCCATCCTCAAGAGGTGAACAAATTTTCCCCCAATTAACGGTAGTAATACCTTTTTTCATAATATCACCAGTCCAAATAAAATTCCGACACCACTGCTCAACTTGCTTAATAAGTGAAACAGGCCACTTATACATATTAAAACTATAAGCTAGAGATCCCCAATTTAAACACACTCATTTTTCTTCATACTCTCCCTTAAAATCCTCACACATCCACTCCTTCAAATTTTATCCCCAATTCAAATTACAATAAATAATTAAACTCTAATATCTCTATAGCCGACACAAACTGTATTTAAAAATAATAATTTAAATAAAATACAAAAAGTTGGCTTAGGTAAAAAATATATATTACGTTAGTATCGGTTGAATATACTATTTAATTAATGAAATGTTAGCGTCAAACACCTATTTGTAAATAAGAATTTAAATAAAACTAAAAAAATAATAAGTGGGTCTAGGCGAAGATAAATAATTATTTTTAATTACTTTAGCATCAACCCAATTGACATTTTATTTAATAAGTTTAGGGTTTGTAAATGACTTTTCCTTTTTTTTCATTTGTCTCCGCTTACTCTATGTCTTCCCCTTTCTTTTATGTATTTTTTTATTTTATGTATATTTTTATTTTCTTTCTGTCGTTTCTAAATCACTTCACAAAATAATTAAACCTCAAAATCAAGCATTATGACGATTATTGTTAGTTTTAAGGTTTAGATCTTGATTGAGTTGCTAAATAATATTTAGAACACTCACTTGTTATTTGTATTGCTTATTTTATTTACAAACTCATAAAAAAGGCGACCAAAATCAGATTGTTTTGAGGAGATAGAATAGTTCGTGTTTGGTTAATGATTATTGGGTGAAACTGAATTACATAACTGTTGTTTGTCTAAAGGTGAGTTGTATGGTTAATTTTTAATTTTGATAATATTTTTTTATCCTTTGAAGTTGTTTGGGGTTAAATCTGGTGATTGGGTTTAGTAACATTATTTGAATTAGAGTAATTTTTTATAAAATAGATCCCACTTTATTTTCCTTTTTTGATATTAGATTTTAAAATTTACTAATATATTTGTGTGTTGCATTTCTAATTTCTTCATTGGCTGGTGAAACATGTGCTCATAATTATTGAATTCTGATAATGAAGAGGAATATAAAATTGAAAAAATTAAAAAGTAAATTTTAACCGTTGAAGATAAGTTTGAATGTATAACATGAATAGTGTAAAATATTGTTTCATTAAATCAATCAATTAACTCAAATAGTTAATCAATTAGTGATTTTTCTTAAGAAAGTAATGTAACATACAATAAAATTTTCTTAAGTTAACAAAGTTATATATATATATATATATAACTATTTTAATCAAGCAAGTAACTAATTAAGTCACATAATTTAATGGATTGATTCAACGTAACAAATTCTTTATGGTAAAATATGTAATTATTATTATTAACAATTAACAATATCTCCAAATAAGAATTCTTATTTATAGAAGTTCATCAACTTTTTGAATTTTTTCCTTGGTTAAAGTGTTTGCTTATAAACACTGTCAAAATGAATATTTTGGAAGAAAAATAAACACGTTATTTGATATTCCCTAACTCCTTCCTCTCTTCGCACAAACCATTTTCCATTTTCCTGATCACCTAATAAGTATGTCTAGAAACGTTACTCCTTTTACAAAAACTTTTTCTAAGATAAAATTAAGATAAGAAATGATACTAAAATGATATAATTTATTATTTTTTTACTTTAAATAAATTGTTTGATTTCATATCATATCATATAACAAATAAATGCAATTATTTATTTTATTTCCATTTAAAAACAATTGTAAAATAAAAAAGAATAATATTGTAGTCGGAAAAACAAATGACAATTAAATTCGAACATATTATGTTAGATAAATAAAACACCAATTTGAGATGACAAAATCTTTTTTTATAGGAATTAAAATCAGGAAATATCATATTTTTTACAACTCAATATATGTTTAAATATTTAGCAAGTGTTAATTTACGATTAAAAATATTATTTATTATTTTTTTCACATAATTAATAGACAATTATTTATAATAATATTATAGTTGCGTTAAAAAAGGATCTTAAACAAAAAATAATATGGAAAAATAAATGACCGTGAGATGGTAACATGTTGTACCAAAAATTTATGTACAACATACAAAAGTTATGAATAAAATATAAAAGATGATACTTAATACAAGAAGAGAACTATCAAGATTTATATTTATATGGTAAAACATTATATGATTTCATTTCCAACTTAAATAATTATGTTCTGATAAATATTACCTTGAATAGGAAATCGTGCATGTTATTATTCTTTTTTATGTAAACTTGATTATTTAAGTAAGCTACCAACATATCTTTTAAAACAGTACAAAAGAACATGAAAGAAATTAATTTTAAATCTTAATTGATAAAATAAAATATTCAAAAATAAATTTTGATATGATTTCAATCTTAAATATTTATATTTTGATACAAATACAATCTTTAATAATTAATATACGCGCGCGCACTGATAAGTAATGTTATTTATTAAAATTTATTATCTTTTAAAATTTATTTTGGAACATCCTCGTAAGCAAGATATAAACAAGATATCATATAAACAAATTGTTGAAATTTTAAATTATTTTAAGGTTACTTCTATTGCAAGAATATAATAGGAGGTTTTAAGGGTTTTTTAGTTTTATTTGCGTCACATCATTTTTAACAATTTATTGTAACTTTTGTTCTAACGTAGAGAATGTAAAATCTTATTTTAATGATATTTTTCTTTTAATTTCTTGAAAAAATAATTGCTTAAAGATAAAAAAAAAATGTATTCTTATAATATAAGATCTTAGTAATATTTTATAAAATTCAGATTTTAAAGTTATAACTATGATATAAGAACTGAAATTGTGTTTATAATTGTTACACTCTTTATTTTAAATTTTATACATAACTACTCATTTTTAAACACGAATGTCATGCCACTTCCTAAATTCTTTTTCGTAGAAATCTTTCACCCATCAATTTTGTAATGAAAGAAATTAATTTAACATTAAATCGCAATTTACGCTATTTAATATAATAAAGATGGTTTAAATTAATCGTAATTCTAAAACAAATTAAATCGGAAGGAAAACAAAATGATGTGGTCTAAAACAAATTGAAAGAGGGTGGGATGGGTTGCTTTTGAAAAACAGAGGCCATTAAGTTAATATTTTATTGTATATCCTTTCATGATTATATTATAAGTAACTAAACAGTAATAAAATAAATTTCAAATGTACTCATTTATCTTGTGTTCTAATTGATTGTAGTATGATTGATATAATGTATAATCAATATAAAAATAGTAATTTATGCACATTCTTGTGGTTAAACATGGAAATTTGTGTGATTGAAGTAGTTGAAAATATTATTTTGATTTTCTTTTATATTTTAGATTATCTTGATTGAAAATAATAAGAAAATGCAATTTATTACCTTATTTAATAATGTAAATGTGATAACACTTGTATAGAATAAATAACATTCCTTATGTTCTTTGCATAATTCATTCTCAATTTCAAAAGTTTATAGAACTTTCTTTCCTTTCAATTCATTGTTCATTATAACCCATCGTAATGAAGTATTGTGAGAAAAAGAGTATTGTTCCTCGTCAAAATCAAGGTTCAAATTCTAACACTAGAGTGTTGGTTGATTTCATGAAGATGTCAAAGGATGATGATATTATTCAAGAACAATCACATAAGAAGGTAATTGATTCATCTATTTCTCACTCCAAAGGTGCAGTTAAGAAGAACACAAAAGTAGAAAAAACAAAGACTTTTTCTTGCAATTATTGCAACAAAGAGTTTTCTACCTCACAAGCTTTGGGAGGACACCAAAATGCACACAAACAAGAACGTGTTGTTGCAAAACTTCGTCAAGGTTTTGATGTTAAAGGGTTAGCACAATTTCCTTATTACCCATATTATTCAAGTTTTTATAACTCTCATTCCCTTCATGGAAGATCCTTCAGCGACGCACTTGGAATTCGAAGTGACTCCATGATTCACAAGCTTCCTAGGACTTCAAGATATGAGCATTCATTGTTTAAAAGGGATCATGAGAAGTTAATATTTGATGGGTTTAGAAATATGAAAAATGATTATCCAATTATAAAGAGTGGTGCAACTCTTAGTTTGAAGCCGAAAGATGACAACGATAGAATCAATCTTGAAATACAGCCTCTTTTTACAAATGGTGTTGTCACTTCCTCAAGCCAAGTTAGAAAGATGACTACTCTTGCAACAACAAAAATTATTGATCATTATGTTCCAAAAGAAACGTCCGATGAACCATCTTGCAATCTTGATTTGTCATTGAAGCTTTAAATGTAATCTCTTGTTCCATATTTTACTTAGTCGTTTACTCTTAGCAATGTTGTTTAATTTGAATTTTAGGAGGATATTATTTTGGGATTTTTTTTATCTTGTTTTTGTATTTTTTAAGTAATGTAAAAAAGGTAATTGTGATATTTTCAACTGAAAATTAATACATTTGTGATTGGTTAATGTGTTTAAATATATATATATATATATATATTTTGAAAAAAGAGTTTCAACCGAATTAATTTGACTTTTTTTTTTAATTTATATCAGCATCGAAATACAGTATCCAAACTTCATAAACATTCTAACTTCCAAACATCACTCGCTGTTAAATTAGTAATTTTTGGTTATGAAAGTATAATTAAAAATACTATTTTATCCTTAATTGATCCTTTCCTTTATTAGATTATACTAATTGGAGATAATAACGGTAACAAAATATTTATTTATTAATATGGATATGATAACATTTATAGAGAATAAATAGTTTTGTCCACACCACTCTTTACATAATCCATTCCAATTTCAAAAGCTTCATATAGCTTAGGGTTATTACCTTAACTTTTTTTCATTAAAATACATTATAGTATGATCAGAAAAATAATTTTAAGCTTGATCGAGATCTAGGTCCAAAATACATTAAAATAAATATAAAACTTGTAAGGAATGAATATTTTTCTAAATTGTATAATCACATTAATAAATTAACTATAAATAATAGAATGAAATACTATTTAGTAGTTTAGTTAGAAATAATTTTGAAAGATATATACAAATTAAAAGTTTTTTATAGAGATATAATAAGGTAAAGCTATTATTCACCTTGTCCTATCACATGAGCTTATTTTGAGATAAACTTAACATACAAAATTATAGGTGTGAGTAGTAGATCTATACATATTTGAGGGTAAATGGTTGCATCTTTTCATATTTCCAAAACACAGGAATTTTATTATCTTCAAAAAGAGAGTGATTGATGCGTCTGAAGTGTGTGCACGGGTGCAAGCAAAGGTTTGGTCTTGGATTAATGTTAGATCTCGATCCGCTTCATTTCCCTTTTCTAGTTGGTGTATGGTACCTTTGGAGTGTATGAGAATGATTGTTTGATGTAGTTTAAGTCTATGTCCGGTTAGTACTTGTGTTTGTTAGTTTGGGGATTTTAGCTAGTAGTTGGTTTGGTATCTCTTGTTTCCTTTGTATAAGGGTTAAACCACCCCTAAAGTAACTCGCATTTATTAATTTTTTATTGTCGATAAAAAAATAAAAATAAAAAATAACTAAATAGATTCAACTTTCATTATCTATATTTACCAAGTTTATATATTGATACACTATCAAACAAAAAGCTTATATATTATTATAAGTGTGGATATCCATCTTTTATAGGGAAATAATATATCTGGAACTTGAGGGTTGCATTAGGGAGAAAATTCAAATATTCAATTGATCTCATTTTCAGTTATTTGGTGCATTTAAAAAGCCAGGAAACATGATATTTAAAGGGATTCTTCCTAATATCAAATAACTAAATTCTATCAAATTCAAAGCATAAAGTAAAGCCATTTAAGTTTACTTGTACACCTTCATGATATTTTATTTTAATGCAAGAAATTTCTCTTTACAATCCATAATTTTCTTGTGCATTCCTATTAAAATTCTTACTTTATTATTTAGTATAAAAGTTTTTTAGATAGTATAATTCACAAAAAATTTAGATTATAAATTCTAAAAATTAAAAAAAAAATTAATTTAAAAATTAATATTATATTCTAAATTTTATAATTTGAAAATAATCTTCTGCATAAAAAGTTTTTAAATTACATAATCCCTAGCATATGGAAAAACAGTAACAGCGAAATATATGGGCTGGCAAGAGAGTTACAGCGGCAAGAGGTGACAGCAAGATGGGTAGTGTTGTCTTTTACACATCAGGTAGAAATGGGGGTACAAAACGAAATAGTCTTTAATATAATGTTGGTCATGGTGGATTTAGGATAATACAAATTCTTTCTATACTTAGCCTTTTTAACATGCACCCTACATATTTTTTAATTTCCAAAACTGCTATTTTAAAAAATTAAAACAGAATAGATTATTCTGTTCTAAAAATTAAAATTCAAAATAAAATTTAAAAATCAAAATTCTATTTGGGAAAAGTAATTTTATAATGAAAAAAAAAATTGAAAAAAATCCAAAAATATATTCTGGAATGTATTTTTATTCACATTTTCCTTTTATTTAAATACATTTTTATTATTTCACATGAAAACTAGATGCAGGTTCAAATTTGATAAGGTGCAAGTAAACATCGCCCAAATTTGTTTCTATTTTTTATTTGTCCAGCAAGTTGAGCTTGGGCTTTCTGCCTTTGTCTATCACTAATTACATACTTTCTTCCTGCACCCCTGCACTTAAACCAAGTGAGGTTTTGGGGTTTCCAAAAAGCAATATAGCAACAATTCTCGTAAATTTATATAATTGATAACAGTCATTTATATAATATTATTATCGAACATTTTTGTTCTAGTGATATATAAAAATATATAAGTTTATAACAAAATTAAAATATATATAAAAACGCATAAGTTTATGATAATAGAAAATAAAGATATATAGATTGACATTTAAAAAAATGCAAATACACTCCCAAATTAAAATATTACGGTATAAATTTATAGTTCATTTTAATAAATATAAATACACATATAATAATTAAAAAAATGCTAATAATTGTAAACATGATAGTTATAAATTTATAAAAAAATTAAATTAAATTTTCATTTTTAGTAACCTTTTGAATATTTCATGTGAACGATGAAATGTAACATGAATATTTTATAAAGTTTAACTGAATTTAAAACAATAACTTATTATAACTTTAATTATAGTACATGTCAACTCTTTTATTTTATTCTTTAAAAAAATTTAAGATAATAATTGTGTGCTTATCTGTTGCTATATATATATATATTATCTATGTTATATTATTAAATTATTTTCACATAATATTTTCATAATCTATACCTATATATAAAGGGAATTTTCCATTATAATTGGTTTTTTGTGTACACAATATTTTTTCGATTCTATCCTTATTTAGTATATCTTATTTTATTAGTACGATAAAGTATTTTGTCATTTCATATAAATTACTTAAGAAATAAAATTATTTTTTAACTTTTAAATTAATATTAATATATCGTTGTTATATGTTAACTCCCCAATCTTTTATTACTTTCTTATTTTAAGGCAACAACAGGAAAAGAGGGAGCATACTCTCACGTGTTTCCACACCAAACTTCAATTTTCAATCACCCTCTCCACTTCATTTCAAGCAACTATACTTTTTGGTAAAACCATTATTCTTTTGTATCTACCATCAAGTCAATCCTAACCTTAACGTGAACATCATCACACTCTTCGATCCCAAAATTACCAATCGAAGAAGAAAAAAAAAGGTTGTTTAATCAATTCATCATTTTTTGTTTTTCAATTTCGAATTATTTCTGTATGTATATTAAATTTCTATCATCCTAAAAGTTGAGTAAAAGAGGAAAATGCATGCAGATACACCGGCGTTGTTCAATTCTTCAATCCTTTTCTTCATAATTAAAAATTCATTTTGATTTTATTAGCAAATTTTAAGTCATTCTTGAACAAATATCTAATAAAAAAATGTCACCACCCATATTACACTCGACTTTCATTTATTTAGCAATAAAAAATATAAAAAGAAATCATTTCATTTTTCTTAATAATTTTTGTTGATTTCATTTTTCTTAATAATTTTTGTTGATTGTTTTTCATAAAAATTTCAATACCTTCGTTATAAACTCGATGATATGAATCTAGACCGTATTATTGAAAATCAACTAGTAGAAAATATTTAAAAATATAATAAGGGTTATATACGTATAAAAGTAAATTAAAAAATTGTTTATATTAATTTAACAATTATATATAACAGTAATAGTAATAAATCAAAACAATAATCCTTAGTAAAAAATCTTATGTGACATAGAAAAACTTTTGAAATAAAAAATACAGAATTTACTTAAAAACTTTTAGCAAACACTAAAAAAATCGTGTATACGGTTACGATTATTTTTCTATAAAGTGGTACTTATAAACGCTGCAATATACATGTGTGGTAGTTTCCTAAACCATCATAAAATTAACCGTCACAAAGTTTAATATGACGGTCATATGCATCCGTCGCAACACCCGTCATTTAACGCTTTGTATAAAGTGACGATTTTTATATGTAATTAATGTCTGCCAAAATTGTCGCAATTTATTTCATTTACAACGATTTCAGCACAAAACACGACACATGTAAACGTCATTATATATGATATAATGTGATTTTTTAACTGTCAGTATTATAATAAAATTGTATAATGTAATACGTCTAATTTTAATTCTAAATAAATGGATTCAACCACCACTTTTTATAATCTCGTATGCATAATTAAACAACTAAACATATTTAATTATAATACCATTTAGTTAAATATATTTTCATAATAAAAAAATTAAATACTAATAAAAACACACCTAAAAAAAAGTATAGGACTGTACAAAGAAATTATGGGATTGTAATAAGAAAAATCCCACTAATTAAACTTAGCTAACTGTGAACATTCTATGATTAATTTTAAGTGAATTAAACCTTAAATCCAACCAAAACATCAACCTAAGTAATAAGCTTCCATAAAAAAAATTCTAATACAATTGAAAAGAATGTAATATGTGATAGTCACACACAAATTACACAAATAGCCCTCACTATCAAACCAACTCAAGTAAGTATAATATAAGATTATCGATATGTAACAATATCGAAAAAATTACTCTCACTTAATAACTCAATATATTATTATTTTAATCATATTCTTTTTTATATTTTAAGATAAACTATTAATATATATTATTATTATATGAATGTAAAGTAGGAGTATCTTGTCTTATATGCTGTGCAACTATAATTTTTCATTCATAATATGCATGTTTGGATTTAAGTTTATAAATAGAACAATTATTTTATTTTATTTTAAATTGAGTTTCAATTCAAAATTATGACAAAATTTAATTTAAAGTTATATATTCAAGTAAAAGTCAAACAAATTTTTCTTTAATTTTACTTTTTAAATGTATATGTTTGAAGTTTTCCAATTGAAAATCCAAAATTGTTCTTATATGGTGTTAGAGAAACTTTTTCCTCTTTTTTAATATTATTGTTAAATAAAATTTAATTTTAGTTTGTCAACAAAGAATAGCTGTAAGTTACTTAATGAATAAAAAGGTTTACCAAATAATAAAAAGAGTATAAAAGGAATGAGAAGAAATATATTAACAATTTTGGCTACAGAGTTCCTGGTTTGTGCAAGTTTCTAGTTGTAGTATTTACATCCAAGACAACAACAAACAGGAATCAATTCACTTAGACATATTTTGTTTACTTAAAAATGCTAAATCTTCACTCCTCTACCAGACAACTTACATGTAACAATACAAGATTTTTACTAAACAACCATGTATCACATTAAGGTAGTCCATGTGTTTTGGAGCTGAAACTTGTTATGTCTCCACCAATTGAAAATGTCTTGGATGATAAAAAAATACATATGATGAACCTAGAACATTATAGTCCCTCTCTTTTTCGTATTCAAAAAACCTACTGCATAAGCCATTGTCATAGAGAATTACAGTCAAATCCAAGAAAAGTTTTATTGACACTATGAACACTAAAAAATACTTTTGACATTGTTTACAATAATATATAATTTTTTAAAATTAATAATAAAATATTAATTTATTAAGATGTGAAGTTGTAAGAACGTTAAAAAAAAAAAAAATATGAAAAATAAAGGTGCAGAGAAGTTGCTTTTCCCCACACCATGGTTTTTTCTTCTTCTTCTTCTTTCTTTTCTCTCTCTCTCTATATTCTCTTCTCTCCATCTTTCTTATTTTTCTCTCCTAATCTTCATTTATTTTAGAATTTGATCATATCACGTTGTAGCAGAGGAGTTAAGGAACATTTCTATCCGATCAGATTTTTAAACAGAGTAAGTTCATTTTTTCTCTAAAGTTCCTTTGTTCTCTATTTTTCCTTAGGATTTAGTCATCAATCTTGGTGGAGCCAGTTGAGAAGTTTAATCCTCTCAACTTATTCTACTATATACTGAATTTTTGTTCTGTTTGGATAACTTGCTTTAGGCCTGTAAATCTTGAAGTTTATCCAGACTATGGGAAATAAAATTCTAGAAGTTGCTTGGAAAGCAATCAATTGAGGTAAGGGAAGCTAAATTTAATTTTTTATAGCACTCTAAGATAGAAGATCTGAATGCGGAGAGGACGTGGTCCCAATATTCAATTTCTCTTGTAGGAATGTTGTGTGTTTATATATTGTGTTGTTTGTTTATATATTATTTAAACTAGTAAAAATATTAGATTTTGATGGTTTAGTATTTAAGTGTTGCTTTTTCTGTTAAATAAGATTTTGAATATTGTGGATTGCGTTTTGAATGATATTGTATGATGAAAATGTATGAAATTGATGTCATACATTTGGGATAATGTATGAGTTGTTATTTGATGGTACGTTAAGTATGAAAAGCCTATGTTTAACGGAGATCCTCTAGCTTCAGTAATGATCTAAGTCATGTAGACTAAAATATTAGGTGGTGAGAAGATGAGAGAGAGAGTTCATACATACCGAGTCCCACTGTAGACACTCGGTATTGGATGTTTGAACTTACCCTAATCCTTTCTATTAGATTCGCTGGTAATCTTTGGGTTAGGTGTTAGTCTCTGGTAGGGCATACTTAATGAGTCTTCCGGAAGATGAAGTGGGATTGAAATGAAATCCAATGATTGTGATTGAAAATAGATCCATGTGTGGTCTATATGAATGACGAAATTGATATTGAAATTTTACATGACAACATTTAAAGAAATGTTTATAAATGATTTGTTTGGTTGGTTCTTTTTGCAAGAATTAGATATGATATGCAATTTCTTTTCACTAGCTTACCCTTG
>Ga0123342_1009406_pt1 | contig 11722 bp, 9 predicted proteins | sample Turbeawhitnodule_FD_89960 | JGI IMG/M metagenome (GOLD analysis project Ga0123342, IMG submission 89960) | Root nodule microbial communities of legume samples collected from Mexico - Turtle bean Mexico white nodule | ecosystem: Host-associated > Plants > Roots > Nodule | place: Mexico: Nepantla... | reverse complement strand
AGTCGTGCCTAATTGGGACGACTTCATATGCAGAAGTCGTCCCAATTAGGCACGACTTCTGCCATGTCATACTAAAGTCGTGCCAACTTGGTACGATTTCTGCCCTGTCATACTGAAGTCGTGTCAACTTGGCACGACTTCTGTCATGTCATACTGAAGTCGTGCCAACTTGGCACGACTTCTGCCACGTCATAATTTTTTTTATTTTTTTTAATTTTATTGTTTATATATTGGATACTAAGTTATGTAATGTTAAAAATTAATTTATTCTCATCATTACGTGTTCTGTAAAATCATTACTTCTCAAACTATTTATTTTGCAAATTCACAACAATAATTCTCTATTTATTTTTCAAATATAATAATTTTTCATTTATCTATTTATTTCCAAATTCCATAACAATTTTCTTCATTTTTTAATTAATCAAATAATCTAGTTATTGTATTACATTACCGTCAAACATGGTCCATACACGATTATCCAATTTTTTGTTCCTTAAAACTAACACTCTTAGAAAATTATGTATGAAATTAATTTTTAACATTACATAACTTACTATCCAATATATAAATAATAAAATTTTAAAAAAAATGACGTGGCAGAAGTCGTGCCAACTTGGCACGACTTCAATATGACGGGACAGAAGTTGTGTCAAGTTGGTACGACTTCAGTATGACATGGCAGAAGTCGTGCCTAATTGGAACGATTTCTACATATGAAGTCGTGCCTAATTGGAACGATTTCTACATATGAAGTCGTGCCGAATTGACACGACTTGTCTAAATTTGTAATTTTTTTTAAACGGACCTCATTTTGGTAATAACCAAAAAAAATAACATGGTCAAAAAAACAAAGATTTATTCATTGAAAGACCTATACAACAAATCGATCACTGTTTCGTGCAATCCGTAAGCTTAAAGGACACTGTTCTTCTGAAGATCATAGCCAACCAACATGTTTTGCTGAGCCAAGTTCCCAAAGATAGCACTAGTACTTGGCAGAAATGCCAAGCACACAACATTATCACCCACTTTCATAAAGGTGTTGGAATCATATAAAATGACATTCGCACCAGTAAAATGTGCTGTGATCACTGGTACATATGGTCTATCAAATACTTTGTAACAAAGGCTCAGCAAATGAGTTGGATCCTTAGCAGGTGTCATCTTAACAACGTTTGCAACAGCTGATTCCAACTTTGAGTAAACATCATTTGGTAGAAAAGTGAGTGTTGTGCCTGAGTCAATTATGATATTTCCCTTTCCACCACCTCTAGGTAATGAAGAGCTTTCAAACTCTATTCTATTGCTTCCCACACTAATTGCTTCTAAGTTTAGGTAGTAAAATAGTTGTCCATTTCGTGAATATAAGGGGGTTGAAACAGTGCCATGCCCAGAAACCACAGCAGCATTTCCAAAGTTGATTTTGCTAGATATACTTGGTGGTGAACGTGTTGGCACCAAACAATAAGAAAACTTTCCACCTATTGATGGACCCAATTGATTTACAAAGGACATTGGTGCACTTCCTAGGCCAACTATGCCACAACCTCCTCGTTTAAAGGAAACAAAATTGCTATGACCACATCCTATTCCAAATCTAGGAATTTTGACTGGTGAGCCATTGGTGGAGGCTAAGGTAAGGGTCTCAAAACTAAGATCTCCTTGTGAGTATGACAAATCAGCATAGCTAATATAATATTTACAATTGCTGGTGGGTGAAGGGCAAGAGGAACCTTTCACAGAACGACATGTATTAGTAGTGCAACTGATGGTTTGGTAGGTTTTGGATTTTGAAGGATCAAAGATGGGAGAGATTTGCTTGAAACATGTTTGACATGGTTGGCATTGCAGCCAAGTGAGGTCACTACCAGTATCAAGAACTCCATAGACTTGGACTGGTGGGGTTCCCACAGAATATCTCATTAGATATTCTCCATGAGCTGAGGTTACAGGTATCTGGGGTGTGTTTGCAGACACAAAAGATTTGTTGAAATGGCTCACACGGATAATGGAACGACTTAGGGCATTGGAAATTCTTTGGAATTGAGTTTCTGTGGAGTTATAGAATGGTGATTTTGGTGAGTCACGGTGGATTATCTCCACACTGAATCCACCATTTTGAGCTTCTGAAGAATAGAGATTGCAAAGACACAGTAAAACAAAAACAAGATATGAATAGTGTGACATTATTGTCACCACTGACATGAATAAAAATGAATAAGTAATGTCTCAATCTTTTGGTATTTAACTGCTACTACATTCCTAATGACTTTTTATAAGACTCTGAAGATGCATGGGTGGTAATCTGTATGGAAAATACTGCTCGTTGCGTGGCACAAAATATTATAGGTTTCAAAATTAGAGATAAAGCATCTAATTTAAGCTTTTAAATCACTTAGAGTTTAAAGTGAAGTTTAGTCTCAATTAACTTAATTATGTTAGAAATACTATTTAGTGAAAAAATAATTATTGAAATCACACATTTTAGGACAACCTTAAATTTATGATCTTAATTAATTTACTTTTTACTATAATTAATGATTTATTAGGGTATTTAATAATTTTGATATATATTTATTTTCAGATTTTTAATAATACGAAATAATCAATTAATAATAATGATATTTTGTGGTCAATTTAATGTTTTAATTTTTTAGACATTAAAAAAAGTTGACTGATAAAGTTTTTGAATGTGCTCTTCAGAAAAAAAAATAGATATTTAATTTTGACTAAAAATGAACTCTAATTAATTAATAGCATCAAGTGGTGGACATGCGACAAATATATTTTTATTAATAGCATCAAATTTGTGGGGGCATCTACGTGCAACACATATTAAAAGTATAGAAATTAATTGTTAGTTTTCTGTTTTAAGGGTTGAATATGTATAGGCTCAACAAAAATGATTTTATCAGTTAAGTCGACTTTATGTGGCAATGGCATTGGTTATTCCGTCTCTACGTTTCAATTTAATTTAATTTTTAAGATTATCATTGCATAATCTTATATTTTAAAGATCTAATAAACTAGGATTAACTAGTTTATAAGTCGTGATCTAAATATATTTCATATTATCTTGTAGTTCATGTTTAATATTTTGTGTTCAAAATTCTTTTCTCAAGATTGAAAAGGTATTAGATAAAGTCATTGATTTTAGATCATCTATCTTTCTTGAAGGAAGAGGGTTGTTGGACAGCATGTTGATAGCTAATGAGACCCTTGAGGAAGTGAAGAGGAAAAAGAAACAATATGTGATTTTTAAGGTAGACTATGAGAAGAATGGGGTTTCGTGATATGTTAAGAAGTGTGGGGTTTTGTGAGAAGTGGGTTGTGTGGATAAAGAATTGTCTTGCATCTTCTTCAATCTTTGTATTGGTAAATGGTAGCCCAACTTCTGAATTTAAACCAAAAAATGGATTAAGACAAGGGGATCTCTTAGCACATTTTCTCTCTTATTGCAGTTGAGGGGCTTGTAGGGGTGGTTAGACAGACGGAAGAGAATATGGTTTTGAAAGGCGTTGAGATTGGGGTAAGGCAGACAAATGTGAGTATACTGCAATATGCGGATGACACTCTTTTCTTTTGTAAAGTTGACACCCCAAAGTGTTTTGACTTAAAAACGATATTGAAATGTTTCGAACTCGCCTATGGGCTTAAAGTCAATTACTCTAAGAGTAAGGTTGGTGGAGTGGGTGTGAGTGCAAATCAAATTATGGGGTTTGCAACAATTCTTAATTGTGGTACTATGACAACACTTTTTACTTATCTGGGGGGTGCGGTAGGAGGAAATCATAAGAGACGTGCTTTCTGATAAGGGGTGCTTGGTAAGTTCCGGAGTAGATTAGGGTTATGGAAAGATAAATCTCTCTCCTTGGCTGGTAGATCATGTCTTATAAAATTTGTCCTTACTTCCTTACCGTTATTCTACATGTCAGTCTTTCGTATGCCAACAATTGTGATGAATGAAGTGGAAAGGATACAAAAGAACTTTTTATGGGGTTGGGACTCAGAGGATAGGAAAATTGTTTAGTTATGTGGAATAAGGTGTATGAGCAAAAAGAAAAAGGAGGTTTAAGGGTTATAGACATAAGAATTTTTAATTATGCTCTTTTTTTGGGAAGTGGATTTGGAGACTTATGTCGTAAGAGAATGAATTTGGAAGGAGATTTTAATTTCAAAGTATGGCGGTTGGAGGAATTTAAGATCACAGGCTTGTATCAATAAGGATTCTATATGATTAAGGGACCTTAGGAAAGTTTAGAATCTAGAGGAGTGGAGTAATGTTTTCGAATACAAAGGAAGGTGGGTAGTAGGAGATGGGAAAGAAATTAAGCTCTGGGAGGATAAGTGGGTGGATAATGAATCTCTAATGCAAAAATTTCCTAGGTTTGTTCTCAGTCTCTATCGATGCTAGATGCATTTTATCACATGTTAATGTATGGAACAATAATTGTTGGTAGTGGAATTTGGCGTGGAGAAAGACTCTCTTTTATGTGGGAATTTAGTCAAGCAGAACAACTCTTGCAGTTTTTGGGTAATAAGAGATTAGTGTAAGAGAGTAAAGGTATGGCTGATATGTGGATTTGGAGGGATACAGAGTCTACGGTGAAGACAACTTGTAATCATCTGAAGAGGGCTGAGCTTTGCCCCATACTTTGATATGCTTCTCCCCGCCGATCAAGCAGCGACGCTGCTCGTGATAGGCTTAGCTTTAAGCCGCTATCGTTCAAGGTGGTAATGGGGATTTTCTTATGGAGTTTTGGAAGGTAAAGACTCTTCCTTCGGCGCAAGTTACAACATTGGAGGGTGTTGACTAATACAATTGCTACTAAGGACAATCTTATGCGACGTGGCATAGTTATGGTAAGTAATCTTTGTCCCTTATGTAGTGAGGAAGGGGAGATTGTAAATCATCTTTTCTTTGGGTGTAAGATTTCTTAGAGGGGTTTTTTTTTGGAGTGACTTGGGTTCTACTTGGTGTATCATTCAGATACAAAAATGCATTTCATGTTGTTTAAGTTTGTAGGAATAAAGGAAATTTACATCAGATGTTCGGGTGGATTTGGGTAGCAGTTGTAGGTGAAATGTGCAATCATAGGAATAAATATATATTTAAGACTGGGAGAGTACATTTTTGGAAGTTTTCACTGTGGCTCAAAAGAAATCTTGGTCTTGGGTTACAGCTAAGGAAAGTTTGGCGAACTTCTCATACTTAGACTGGTGCTTGGATCCCATGTGTTGTATGAAGTATTTGAAAAAAATTATGTTGTGCAGAATGTTAATTTCTATATGTCCAAGACGGTTGGATTTTGGAGACAACAAGCCTAGCAAAAAGGAAAAGTGGTGCAGGTTCTTGTGGTAAATAGTTGTTGAGGATATGAAGTAGGCAGGTAAGGTTTTTAGGTTGAAGAAAGCGAATTCAAGTGTGAATGGACTTTTGTGGGACTTGTTTGCCTCTTCAACCTTCTAGTGTCACTTGTCTTGATGCCAATGGAGAGTTTCTTAAAGTCTTGATTTACCACATGGCAGCCCACAAATGGAAAGGATTGGTAGGTGCCACATGTAATGCTATGAATGGAGAGATTTTAGAAATTTTCAATAGTCAACTTAGGAGCCTTCTTAGCATATAAATAAGAGACTTAACTCTTGTAATTCTTTAGACAAGAATGATATTGGATTTGTATTTCTGAAATTCTCAGCACATTTCTTTCAAAGTCTCTCTTCTAAGATGTTCTCTTAAATTCTAGAAACTTAAGGAAGGTGGCCTAACCTCTTCCTAGACCCTTGCACCTAGGAACCTCACACCAATCACCTTCTCTTCCATGGACATTCATTGCTTCCTCCATTAAATCCTCAAGTCTTCCACTGTCTTCCATCAAATCCTTCAAAACTCAAGATATATGGTATGTCATCTAATGATTTTCTTGTATTGGATGGAGAGTAGCAATGTTAATTGGGTCTAGTTACTTGATCCAATCTAACCTATTTGGTTTAGGTTAAGTTTTTTTTGCGATTGAGTCAAACCTTATCCAACAAAACTAATTCAGTGTTCACTCTTATATATGAGTGGCACAAAATCCAATCTAAATCATCTCTTACACTTATCATAAACTAATATATTATATTTTTTAACTTTTTAAAACAATTTCAAAAAACTTGTTATTACTTAACTTATACTTAGTTTTGAATTAAAATTTGTAAAAATTATATTATTTTATAACTAGGTTGGTACTTGAAAGAATTACAACTTTTAATTAAAAGCAAAATTTTACAAAAATCTTCACTTACTCTCCCAACCCAATCCAACTCAGTTACTAGTTGATTGGATTGAATTTATTTTACATAAAAAAAATGTAAAAATCTAATCCAATCCAAATTGATATTTACATTTTTTCTAGTGAGTTAAATAATGAGTTTTGTTCAAATCCGTGAAGGGAGAAGGAATGAGGAAGTGGTAATGCTTTGACTAAGAGAAGAGAATAATGTGCTAGACAAAGTTTTACTAAAAGATGTATTCATTGAAAGACTTATTAAAACAAACAACAACAATTAATCATTGTTTTGTGCAATCCACAAGCTTAAAGGACACTGTGTTCTTCTGAAGATCATAGCCAACCAAAATGTTTTGCTGAGCCAAGTTCCCAAAGGTAGGAGTAGATTGACTTGGCTGGAATGCCAAACACACAACACCATCAGACACTCTAGTAAAGGTGTTAAGACCAAATAAAAGCACATTTGCACCACTAAAATGTGCTGTGATCACTGGTACATCAAATTTATCAGATGTAGCTTTGTAGCAAAGGCTCAACACTTGATTTGGATCCTTAGCAGGTTGCAACTTAACCTCCTTTGCAACAGCTGATTCAAATTTTGAGTAAACATCATTTGGTAGAAAAGTGAGTGTTGTACCTGAATCAATTATCATGTTTCCCTTTCCACCAGCCCTAGGTAAAGAGCTTCCAACCTCTATTCTATTCCTTCCCACGCTAATTGCTTCTAGGTTTAGGTAGTAAAATACTTCTCTATTTCGTGAATATAAAGGGGTTGAGACAGTGCCACGCCCAGAAACCACAGCAGCATTTCCAAAATTGAGTTTGCTAGATACACTAGGTGGTGAAAGTGCTGGTACCAAGCAATAAGAAAACTTTCCACCTATTGATGGACCCAATTGATTCACAAGGGACACTGGTGCACGTCCCAGGCCAACTATGCCAGAATTTCCTCGTTCAGAGGAAACAAAATTGTTGTGACCACATCCTATTTCAAATCTAGGAATTTTGACAGGAGGGCCATTGGTGGAGGCTAAGGTAAGTGTCTCAAAACTAAGATCTCCTTGTGAGTTTGTCCCATCAGCATAGCTAAGAGAATATTTACAACTACTGGTGGATGAAGGGCAAGAGGTACCTTGTACAGAACGGCATGTATTAGTAGTGCAACCGATGGTGTTGAAGGTTTTGGATTTTGAAGGATCAAAGATGGGAGTGATTTGCTTGAAACAGCTTTTACATGGTTGGCATTGCAGCCAAGTGATGTCACTACCAGTATCAAGAATTCCAAAGGCTTGGATTGGTGGGGTTCCAATTGCATAACTCACTAGATATTCTCCTAGAGCTGAGGTTACTGGTGCCTGGGGTGTGTTTGCAGACACGAAAGATTTGTTGAAATGGTTCACACGGATAATGGAACGACTTAGGGCATTGGAAATTCTTTGGAACTGAGTTTCTGTGGAGTTATAGAATGGTGATTTTGGTGAGTCACGGTGGATCATCTCCACACTGAATCCATCATTCAGAGCTTCTGAAGAATAGAGATTGCAAAGACACAGTAAAACAATAACAAGAGATGAATAGTGTGACATTGTTGTCATCACTGACATGGATCAAAGTGAATAAGTAATGTCTCAATCTTTTATTCTGTGGCTGCTACTACATTCCTGAGTTTTTATAAGACTCTTGAGATGCATGAATGTGAGTCTTTGTGAAAAATACTGTCTGAGAGGTATGAACTGGGTTGGATTTTAAATTAGGAAATTGAAATTGAATTAAATTTAAGAAAAGTTAAAGATAAAATGTTTAATTTGACCCTAAACCCTAAAAATACATCTAATTTTAAATTTTAAATCAATTAGAGTTTAAGGAGAAGTTAGTTTCAATTAATTATGAAAAACATCTTAAATCTATGTTACAAATACTATTTTGTGAAAAACTAATGATTGAAATTGAAACACATTCTCAGTTTTATATTAAATTTATTGAAAGAAATTCCTGTCAACCTTAACATCTCAGTTTTTTCAATCCTCATATTTTAACTTAAAAGATAAAAAAGTAAAATAAAATCAAATAAGATATACTATTTGACTTTTGACTATAATTAATGATTTATTAGGGTATTTAATAATTTTGATTTTTATATTTATTTTCAGATTTTTTTCTATAAGAAGCGTGATTACATTTTTATGTGTAATCAATTAATAATAATGGTATTCTATTTTGAATTATAATTTAATATTTTAAATATTGAAAAAAAAGGTTAAAAGTGTTTTAATGTGCACTCAACATATACATTGATTGTACATGCGAATTAATTAATAATATAAAATTTGTGATGATTTTTTTATATCAACAAATAATAAAGATGAATTAAAGAGATATTAGAGTATCTCAACCCGTATAAAAAAAACTCTAAATCCTAAAAATTATAATAAAGTTATCCTAAAATTCTCGGAAAAATCAACCTTTACATTACAGCACCTTTAAACCACAAAGAAAAGACCAAGGCAATTGCTTTCTGCACCATATCACTGCACCCAATCATAAGAGAAAGCCCAAAAATACCCTTGAAAAAAGGGATGCATATAAAATTACATTTCGGACCCCCTTTTCCGGAACACAATAATCTTTTATGAATAAATTTTTCTAAAATGTATTATTTTCAGTTCTGGATTTTTTTATCCGAAATGGGATTTTGAGTTTTTTTTTCGGATTTTTATATCCAAAATACAAAAATATCTTCCGAATTTATTTTTTCGGAATACATTATTTTTAATTCCAAATTTTTATTTTCAAAATAAAAGGTATTTTTGAAATTATGTTGGATGCAGGTTCAAAAGTATTGGGTGAAGGGAGCATTTGCCAAAGACCAAACCCATCTAGATTCTACTATGACCCAAGCCCAGGGAATAAAAAAAGACAAAGAACACTTAAGATCAATTGCCTCTAAAAGACAAGAAGCCACAGCACGGACAACAGATTTGTGCATTCTTTGTGATCCAAAATCTTCTTTCCAACACCATTGAGAAAAGGAGTAGAAAGTGATGCAGCCCTTAAAAAACCAAAACCAGCAACATTTGCTTTCTGCGACATCAACATCTTAGCAAGGATATTGAAGTGAAACATGAATTTGTAATAGGTATTTGTACAAACTTGGGACAAAACCACCAAGAAATCCATTGCCCTTGTCAGCCAAAGAAGACCATTGGTGCAACTATATGAGAATTAGTTGCAGGCTCCAAAAGAATAAACCTCATTAGCAAAGCTGCCCTTCATAAACAGCCACAGAAACAAAATCTATGCACTAACAAGGTATGTTGAAAAAACCATACCAGCAGTTGCTAGGTTTTGTTTCACATCCGCAGCAACTGCACTAAGAATCGCCAATGCCTCTACTACTCCGAACCTCTGCTTACACCTCCATAGGTACCTTCCTCCAACAACTTCCTGTCTTATAAACACATAACACTGGCTTCAGATATATGCGGCACCAAAAACCAACATAAAGAAACATTCAAACCACCTTACAAAGCCCACAACCTTAGTTGTCTCAAGGCCATCCAAAAACAACCAAACCTCCAACTCTAGAACCATCATAACCTTTCCACTCTTTGAAATAAAATCTGAAACAATTGTCGAGAGGCACTACCATTCCAGACAAAAATGGAACAAAGCCAGTTTGCGGAAACCACTCATGCCCTTCAAAACCCAAGTAGTCGTTGAGAAGGAGACCAAGATTACAACACCAAAACATCCTTAACAACCCTTAGATGACCTGCCACCCTTTGTTTAAAAAAGACAAAGCACTTTAGTTGAGGGAGAACAGACAATTTAGGGGATAGAGAACCCACTTGGAGTAAGACAAAGTGAAACTAGTTATTTTACTCTTCAGCCAAGACCAAGCTTGAAGTTGTGCAAGGCTAACGATTTCATCAACGTCCACCTTCCCCTTTTAAAGATGATCTCATTCCTTTGATTCCAAATAATCCATAAAACTGCGACCCTCACGCCTTTCCATACTTTATTGCTTTTAGAGCTGAATTGAAACAGGTAAAATTGTAGTAGGTGATTTTCGTTGTGGAAAACAGTCTTGATCCCCACCCACCTAGAAATCTACGACCATACCTGAAAAGCTATCTCACATTCCACAAAAAGATGTTGGATCGTTTCTTCGGCCTGGTTACAAAGGGGGCACAACAAAGAAGAAAGAATGACGCCTCTTCTAGAGAGGTTCATACTTGTTGGTAGTTTTCCTCTGAGAATTCTCCAAACTAAGAATAAAGCATTAGGTAAGACTTTGATATCCCATAAAGATTCCATGACTAAGTAGGACTCAAGGGGAGAAGAAGATTTTAGAGCTTCATAAGAGGATCTAACAGAGAACAAACCATCCTCCTGAGCTAACCATACAATCTTATCTTGAGAATATTTTTGAGGCATAAGATTGTTGAGGTCAATTAAGAGATGTGATTGCTCTTCTAACTCTCATACAATAAGACTCCTTCACCAAACCAAGTTCCAAGACCAACCCAATTCTAACCAGTTACCCATTTGTTGTGATGGATGTGTGTTGTACATTCAACAAACACTAAAATTTTGGATATTTCTTTTTTATTTGTGTTGGTTTTTGAAGATCGACTATGTAGAAATGATAAAATTGACTTTCTATAATGTCAATTAAGCAAATTTTGTGTAGTATTGACTATTTCATCGTTAAATTTTAAATTGATTATTAATTTTTAAGATTGTCATTATATAATCTCATGTTAAATATCTCATAAACTTGGATTAACTATTTCATAAGTTATTTTAAGTGTTCTAAATATATTTTAGATTGGAGTTGGTGCCAATAGTTAGTGTGAGTTTGACTAAAAATTATGAGATGATAAATCTAGTTAAGCAAGGTGTAGGTGTGGATTGAAGGATCTAATTAGTTTGTAGATTTCGTTAAGTCACGGACCTGAAAATAAGGATTACAAACTAACAAATTGAGGTAATTAGGTAGCCACAAAATGGAGTTTATTTGTTGAATTATATTCTCATCACTACAAGAAAATCAACAAATAGCTGACAAATATTTGCGTAACAAAAATGCATACACATTTTCTGTCGATCAAATCCACGAAAAATCGAATTTTCCTTAAACTTTGATAAATATGTTATATATATATATATTAGTCGTTGGTTTGTGATGCATTAGACATGCTTGTCTGAGACGGTAATATCAAGAAGTTCATTAAGGAGAAATGTTGATTACATATATTCCAATCAGTACACAAGAAGGGTACAAAAGGATTATGCAATCATTATTGAGGTTGAAATGTGCCCTATATAAATGTAGTACAATATAGTTATGATTTCATGGAGTAGGAATTGGCTTGAGAATTGGCAATGGTGGTAGAAGTGGCTTCTTGAATTTGGGATCAAGGGGTAGCTTAGGAATAGGCTTT
>Ga0123342_1009405_pt1 | contig 11723 bp, 14 predicted proteins | sample Turbeawhitnodule_FD_89960 | JGI IMG/M metagenome (GOLD analysis project Ga0123342, IMG submission 89960) | Root nodule microbial communities of legume samples collected from Mexico - Turtle bean Mexico white nodule | ecosystem: Host-associated > Plants > Roots > Nodule | place: Mexico: Nepantla... | reverse complement strand
TCTTGATTTCTAAGTTTTTACTCTATTTTGAAGTGAATCTTGAGGATGAAACATCTGAGTTGGTGAAATCAACACTTGAAGTGAACAATGGTTCACTAAGCAAGATGGGTTTTACCAAGATCAGTGGAAGATGGGTAAGGAAGGATGGTGAACATGGTGGTTCCTCAAGTGCTGCTCAAGCTGAAAATGATGACGAAGATCAAGAAGGTGTTGATATGAATGTTCAAGATGCAGAACAACCTGCAACTAACTTTGGTACTGGGACAAGTGCTGGACATCAAGGAGATGGGACTCCTTCAATGTCTTCCTGTGAAAGATACATGGTGGATAGGCTTGATGGCTTTGTGGAAAATCAAAGGAATCTTCATGATCTTTGTGTCTCAAACTTTTAGAATTTTGACCACAGATTCCAGAGTATGGACATTCGCTTTCAAACCCTTAATGAACAGATTGAAGCTGTTCAGAATCAGATTTTTGAGCTACAATATGGAAAGGAAGACTGAAGAAAAACAACCGGTTGATCTCTCGAAACAACCGATTGTTTTTTCAATCTGTCAAGGCTTTGTTGCTCTTTCTTTCTATATTTTGTTTTATCTGGAACAATTTTGTTTTCTCTCTTCCTAAAGTCTATTTGTGAAGACAAATAGGGGGAGATTATTTGGTTTTTGTGTTGTTCTTAAACTCTGCCAAACTCTATTTGCTTGAATGTTTATTATTCTGCTGTTGCTGCTGATGTTTAGAATTTGCTTTTGGCTTGCTGTTTATGCTTGGTTTTTCTCTAAGGTTTATGTAGAAAACTAGTTAATGTGCTATTCTAACCTGCTGTTAAAGATGCTCTAGTTTGCATAAGTTTTGCTTTGCAGGTGCTGCTTCAGATTCAAACAAAGTCCAACACAAACAACCAGGGATTTGTCTTCATCAAATAGGGGGAGATTGTTGATCAAGAGTGATCAAGTGCTTTGAAGAATTCAAATTGTGCTGTGAAGAATCCAAACCCTTTGTGCTTGATGCAAGGTTGTGTTGCTGTTGTGTTTTGGGAGGGATCTGGGTCGTTTTATATGTAATCGAGGTAAGAAAACATATTTGAGTTTTTCAGTTGTGAAAAAGTTGATTCAAGATTTGAACATTCACATCAAAGCTTTGGGTTTTCTAAGAAAGTGGAATAGGATTGCATTTGTATTGATTTCAGATTGTTCTGTAAACGAGTGTAATCTCTTCTCAACCTTTTGTATTTCTGGTGTATTGTTGCCAAGGAGTGTTTGCTCTTGAGGTGGTCAAGATCAATACTCTTGGTGTGTGAATTGCCAAAGTGAGTGTGTTTCTTGAAGGGTTCAAGGTCACTGCTTTGGTGGATTGTGTGTTGTAATCTGATTTGATTACTTAGTGGATTACCCAGTTGTTTTCGGGGGACTGAATGTAGCTCTTGGTTTAAGAGTGAACCAGTATAAACTGTTGGTGTATCTTTCTCTTACCCTTAAACTCGTTTACATTCTGTTTTTAATTTTTACTGGTATAAACAACCGATTGTTTCGCAGAAACAACCGATTGTTTTTCTGCTGCTTTGCTGTTTTATTAATCTTGTTCTTGGCTAACCTGATTTCTGTTCTGGATTCATACAAAGAATTTTGTTAAAGCTTAAAAAGTTTCAAAAACCCCTCTTAAACAATTCACCCTCCTCTCGTTTAAGGGCATATATTCTAACAGCCTTAACCGGTATATACCCTGTCGAGACCGATCAACTAGGTTTGGTCTGGATGAAGCCTTAACCGGCATACCCTGCCAACACCTCTCACTTGGCTTGGTCTGGATGTAGCCTTAACCGACATACCCTGCCGAGACCGATCAACACACCCAAGTTACCCTTGTAACTTGACACAAGTAACATAAAAATCAATGAATGCACGATTAATAGCCGATAGTGGCCGACCGATTAAACAATGTCATTAATGGCTGACCGCCCATTCAATTTGTTTGATTAAGAAATCAAAATTAATGGTCGACTGCCCATTCAATTCGTTCGATTAAGCATTCACAATTAAAGGCCGACAACCAAATCAACTTGTTCTAATTCAGGTTTCGCATTAAATGCCGACTCCCTAATCAAATAGAGACCGACATTTTTAACTTATGAAATTGTTTCTTCCTCAAATTCAAGGAGACTGAGAACACAATAAAGAAGAAAAGGGCGATACATTGATAGCAAAACAGGGAGGCCACACCCCGACCTCGGAGGAGAGAGAAACATCAAATCAAAAAGGCCACAGCCCGGCCGAAGGCAAATCTAATCTTGATTGCCTTCATGAACTTCGCCCTTTTCGCCTTCGGTCGACCCAGCCTCCTGCGCCGCCAAAGCACTCGCCTTGGCACTGGGCATCAGCCGACCCTTGTATACCTCGTGGTCGAGGTCAAAAGCACCAGAGGCCGGTAGCCTCCCATAGAGCACGTGGGCCTAGCGGACAGCCCGAAGGAAGCTCTACTTCAGCAACTCATCGGTTTGGTTGAAGTTGCGATCGAGCTCTTCCTCGACCTTGTCCTTGGCAACTTTGAGGGTGGCCAATCAGTGGCCGAGGACGAGAGTTTCTAATCTCTCTCCTCGACCATTCTCTTCAGATTGGCGTTCTCAGCCTCCTCCCAAGCCTTCTCCCTCTCGACCACCTCAGAATCCAACCTCTTGGAAAAATCGGAGTTGGCAGCCAAAGACTGTTGTAGTTGGCCGATCGTCTCGGCTAGTTGATGGTCCAACCGAGATATCTCCTCGGCATGGCACTCCTTCTCCTGGACGCCCAGCTGGATCAGCACGACCGAGAGACACAACATCTCAAGGCCGCCCCTCAGCAACTCCTAGGAAGGGACGCCTCAGATCAGCTCCCGAGTGTCCTCGGGAAGAGCTACGTGCACCCTTCGTGCAAACTGCAAGTCACCCCCCTAGGTGGGCGAAGGGTGATATCGAGACTTCCATTACGTGGTCGGCCTCAGGAGATGTAACCGCCTGCTCCACGTGCCTCGGTGAGGGTGAGTCCACCTTGATCGTGTCCCAACGTGGTGGCGATATCGACACCCAGGGGAACGAGTAGTGGTGGCAATGTTACCACCATCCCTGACCCTCTTCTTAGACTTGTGGGAAGGGCCGACCGAGCCCTTGTCACCTCGGGCATTCGATCCCTTTGTGGTTGGCAGAGCGTCAATGCTCTGACACCCCTTGCGCTCGACGGCCCATTTCCTGTAGGCGTCGAGGACGTCAGCACCAGCAGGTGACTCTTGCAGCATGATCTCTGCAAAAAAATCACAAGTGTTAGAAAGATAAGAAATAAGACCAACTGTTAACAACAGACAACTCACAAAAAGAAAGCATAGTGTCTCGACACTGTTGGGACCACTATTTATAGGGCCCAAGGACCTCGGAATACGAAACCTCAAAACGATCTCAATCGTTAGATCTTCCAAATCCAACGGTCCACAACGTCTACCGCAAAAAAAATTCCCTCATTAATGCGGGTCACGTCACGCCGCCTGAGGTCACATCACACCTCAGGAAGTCCAACAGTCACGCACCCAAGGGAGGTCGACCGACACCTATCATTAAATACTCATCGGATGTGTCCATCTTTGAGCCTGGGGGGCAACTGTATTGGTATGGCCGACCGACACGCTGACGTGGCTTGGCCTGCCTGACCGAGACACACGCTGACGCGACTCGGTCTCCTTGACCGAGCTGGCCGAGACACCACACACGGCCAAGCCGACCAGACATATAACCATTAACGCTCAAACCAAGGTCAATGAAGTTAAACTACCATTAAGAATTAGGTAATACAACCATAAGTGTGCTCCATTCCACTAATCAGGCCCAATGAGGTAAGCCCATTAACATAATATAAATAGCACACATTTCAAGGAGCATGGTACGTCATTATTACTGTACACTTACCCGAATACCGAACACCCTTTACTGACTTGAGCATCGGAGTGCCTTCTGCAGGTACCTCCCCCATTTGGCATTCACCCGAGACTGAGAGCCGAAGGAGTAACACAAAGGCGAGAAGGATCCCAGCGAAGCCCTAGCAACCTGCCGGACCGAAGGAGGAAGACGAAGACTTCAACAGTTCTCTAGGTCACATCTCCCTAGCAGGAACATATTCTATTTTTTTTTATCTTATGTTTCTTATTCCCTTTCTTCTATTTCTAATTAAAATAATTAATTAAATTTTTCGTTTCCTCTTGTATATTATTTTCTAGAGAAAAAAAAAACTCATCTCGCCTTATACAACGTTTTATTTCCAAGTACAATTTCTTTTATCTAAACCCTATTATAATTTTGCCACTAAATCTTCTTCATGGCTCACCATTTTTTCCGCTATCCACCAACTATCACCACATCACATCTCAAGATTTCGACATCCTTTTCGAAGTTTATAAGTGATTCAATTCCTTACTCCACCAACCTCATTTTACTACACTCCATGATTCTTCTTTCTTTTATGTTTCTCACGCTCTTGAACTCTTGTTCTGCTATTTTAGGGTTCTTATGGATGTGCACCGCAGAGGAAACTGTATTGCCTTGGTTAGCCCCTTAAGTACACTTTTACCAAGTCACTCTTGTCTTAACCAAGTATTCTTTCTCAAGTCACTCCTATCTTAACCAAGTATTCTTTCCCCAACCGGTCTTGGACCAACCAAGTATTTTTTTTCCAAGCCTTGTATTGCCTTGGTTAGCCCCTTAAGTACATTTTTACCAAGTCACTCTTGTCTTAACCAAGTATTCTTTCTCAAGTCACTCCTGTCTTAACCAAGTATTCTTTCCCCAACCACTCTTGGACCAACCAAGTATTTTTTTCCAAGCCACTCCTAGCTCCATTGAGTATTCTTTCAGTTCTCAACCACTCATGATTGGCCCCATTCAAGTATTCTTTCACTAAGCCATTTCTGCCTTAGTGAGTATTCTTTGAATAAAATCACCCCTGGCTAATAATTTAAGTATTCTTTAAAAAACAATCATTCTTAACTAATAATCTGAGTATTCTTTACCAAACAACCACAATTGGCTAAGATGACTAGATGATATAAATAATGATAAAAGGATCACTGAATTGCTTATTAGAGGGGATGATCATCTGTTGACGTGTATGAACTAAAACTCTCTCATCTACTTTGTTGGTTTGAAAAGTAACAATGTTCATCTTGATGCTTTTGTTGGCCTAGAAAATTTCGTAGAGTTTTTTCAAAATATAGCATTGTCTCACACTTTCTTCTTCTTCTTGATTTGCTTTATATGGGCTTAGAAGAAAGTAACCATTGTGAATCCATTTCTGGCTGTTTAGTAACTTCAATTCTTTTGAATGTAATTCTTCGTCTGATTAGCTTGAGAAAGATGGATGCATTTAATGCACCCTATGCACCAGTAAATGCTTCTTTCTCCTTTATGCAATATCCCAAACGATTGATGTACTCCTTCTTAGGAAGTGTGAACTTTTTGGATTTGTCTTCAATTTGTAGTGTCATATGAAGTATACAATCCTTCTAGAGTTGACAATGCTTGGAGGGATTTGGTGAAGAAAAACAAATTTAGTTCTTTGTTCAAGAGATCCTTTTGATGTGACTTTCTCCTTTGTCTAACAAATCTCATTATTAGACGAAAGAAGTAGACATTCCTTGCAACATAGAATTTCCTTTTGTGTTTTCATTTCAGTAAGAGGTTAGTTCACCTTTACGTGCTTTATTGTCTGAGAACATTTGTATTTTATCATACATAAACTAAGACTATATAATGTTGTATCGTCTATCAAATAAAATCATTGCGTTTTTCATGATCTGTTATGCATTAAACCATCGTATTTCAAAGGAAACATAATCAGTTTTCATACTTAGCTATTTTTAGCATTTAATCAAAATTGTAGGGTGTTAGATGATGACTGATTTACGACAAGTGCACCGTGTTGTCAGAAGTAATAATTTTTCCCTAAGGACGGATATAGAACCCACAAGGAACAATTGAATAATCAAGTAAAAGGATTCACTAAATAGAAAACAAAATAATAAAGTTTGTTGGGAGTTTGTTATGATTAGAACGATTAAAAAGAAAACAAGTCAAAGAGTTTGTAGGGTCAATTGGGAAATTTGGGATTGGGGTTCATCCTTCTTACTCTTTTGTATTTTGATTAGCATGATAATATTCTATCCTTTGATTGATGTTGATGCCCGTATAAAAGTCATTTATATTGATTCATCGCATATAAAATTATTTAGAGAGTCTCCTAAATATCGATTCCTCGCATATTTATAAAAATTTCTTATCATTAAAATTAGACGTTGATAGCAATTAACATTTCAAATCTATTCCTAGCATTCAATTATGTTAAGCATTATCATTTGGGTCAGAAACTTAGAAGTACTTTATAGTGAAATCTAAGGATCTAGATCATAGAAAGAAGCATTACAAATAAAATGACAATACCAATCATCATTCAAGAACAAAATATTATATTTAAATATCACCTCAATACATAAGAGTTTGAACAAATTACTCCCAATCCCAAAGGGTAGAATTAACCACCCATGTTGGCTATTACAAGCATGGATAGCAAGAAAAGAAGATCCAAGATGTTTGTCGTTGATGATTGCCTCCTCTAGGATTTCTAACACATTCAATTCTCCCAATTGGATTCCAATCCACTCAATGATCTCTAGGTTGTGCCTCAAACCTCATATTTAACCTAGTTGGGCTTGGGCTAAGTGACTTCTCGCTAGTGCGTTATTAGGCGAGTTGCACGAAAAAAGGCCCAACATTACCAGAGTGATCTCACTTGGGCGAGATCCTCTAGGGGTGTCTTGCTTAGGCGAGTTTGGGCAAGCTTGGGTGAGTGTTGGTGCGTTCCAGCTTTCCCTTTTAGCTTTGTATATTCTCCTTTTGCCCTTTCATCTCCATTCTTTCCTAGAATCCTAAAATTAACACAAATTTGGGAATAATTCGTTCTAATTCAAATTATAATCACAAAACATGTAAAAAAGGATTAAATTCTTAAATTAAGGGTTATATTACAATTATTTTCTAAATTAATATCCACAAGTATCTGTATTTTAATATGAAATATTACTGAAATATGATACTTATCATTGGACTTCTCTTTAATATCCAAAATTAGGGGGTTATATTATATTTATTTTCTCAATTAATATCCACAAGTATCTATATTTTAATATGAAATATTACTGAAATATGACACTTATCATTGGACTTCTCTTTAACAGAAGTGTGAATGTTGTTAATGCTTATTTTATTTTTATAGAGAATGTTCTTAATGTGGATAAACTTAAACATAATGATGGAAGAGGCCCAAGGACAAGCCCAAATGCAAGCCCAACAAAGAGAAGATCCGGGCCTACCACTATAGCCATGCCCAAGAAGAATCAAGAAGATTGAAATACTGCTACTGATGGCAAGGAAACCTTCTTGTACATGTTTAAAATGTCATAACTCTAGTGTATAGTAGAATTTATTTTTGTGTTAAAATTAGCTCATGAATTTTACTTGTAATTTTCTTAGAGATAATTTTGGCACCTAATTACCAACCTAGATTAAATTAGAGTTTCTAAAAACACCTAATTTAATCTAGGCCGGTCATCAGAAGGGAATAAGAAACGCTAATCACACCTCCCATGTGCTTCTCTTTTAGGCGCCAACTTCAAAAGCTTTACATTTGAATTTAGCTTTCATTTCATTTGTATTTGACTCTTCAAATTCCAACCCTCCCTTGCTATAAAAGGAGGTGTTTGGCTCATGAAATACAAAATTATTCTAGAGCAAATTGCTACCAAAATTGTGCCAATTTTTCTCCTTGTCTCCTACCTCTATAGGATAGACACTTTAATCTTCATTCTTCACCTTTGCGAAGTGAGATGGCCTCACCACTCACTCTCCACACCTAACATGCACCTTCAAGGAGTCCACTGTTGAAGATGGTTGTTGCTCCTTCCAGTCAATGTGTTTGATGAAGAAATGTGTGTGTTCTGCTTTGAAGATTGTACTTGTAATTGGATAGTGTTGTATATAGGTTAGTGTGTGTTTAAAGTGAGCTTTTTGCCCGGTGACCCACCTTTTAATCTTTATCAAGGTGATAAGATCAAGCACAACGTTTTCTAAAATGTTTTTTCTCATGTTTTCCCAAAATATGCTTTACTGCACAAAAAATGAATCTCTTCTTTCTTAAATGAATATATTCTTTTTTAAACTGATGCCTTCTTCTTTAAAAGTCTCTCTTTATCTTTTTGAAAATAAATCTATTCATTATAACTTCTATCTGTTCTTTTTATAATAGCTTTTTAAACTGTTTTTTGATATTCTATTATAAATCATTTCTTATATAAAGAGAGTTATAACTCACTAAAAAGTGTGTTGAGAAAACGAGTTTAAAATAGAGATTGAGAGTTTTCAGAAGATTAGCACGTGATCTTGAAAGAGTTTTTCAAAAGAGAAAGGTGTGCTTGTTCTTGTTTTTGTTCTAAGTTTGATCGAAGGTGTTGTCATTGCTTTGGGCAATTTGTTCTACTGCTCTTGTAGGATTTCTGCATTCTCTTTCCAGGTGTATTCCTTTCATCATTTGTTTCTTTGTAAAGAGTGATTGTAAGACTCCTCTTGATAGGGTTTCTTAAAGAGTTGTGTGTGCTGAAATAGAGTTTTTTTAGCTAGGTGTGCCTTGTTCTTGTAGGGTTCAAGAACATTAGGTGTTGTAATTGGTGTGCACTATTTTTAGTGGATTTCACCTTGGTAAATGTGAGACTGGATGTAGCTCATTTGAGTGAACCAGTATAATCTTATGGTGTTCAATCTTTCTTAATCTCTACACTCATTTACTGCTTTGTTTGATGATCTGTCAAAAAATAAACCTGTTCAATTAAATTTGAATCTGTTCATTTTGGTCTGTTCATACTGTTCTTGTTTTCTGATAAGTCAATCTGAATAAAATCTGGGCAACTTATTTGAATTAAATTGAAGCACATTGTTTTGAAAAATGTGTGGTGATTCCAAGACTAGATGACATGCCTGATGAATTGCATGGGTCCACCATATTTTCTAAAATTGATCTTAAAAGTGGATATCACCAAATTAGAATTAAAGAAGGTGATGAGTGGAAAACCGCTTTTAAAACCAAATTTGAACTATATGAGTGGTTAGTAATGCCTTTTGGGCTTACTAATGCACCTAGCACTTTCATGAAGCTAATAAATCATGTCTTAAGGGATTGTATAGGAAAATATGTAGTAGTTTATTTTGATGATATATTAGTATATAGCCAAAGCCTAGAATCTCACCTAAGTCACCTTAGGGATGTTCTCCTAGTGCTTAGGAATAATAGTTTGTTTGCTAATAGAGATAAATGTACTTTTTGTGTTGATAGTGTAGTATTTTTAGGATTTATAGTTAACAAAAATGGGGTATATGTTGACCCTGAAAAAATCAAAGCCATCCAAGAATGACCAATTCCACAAAATGTAGGAGAGGTTAGGAGTTTTCATGGATTAACAAGTTTTTATTGGAGATTTGTGCCTAACTTCTCAAGTCTAGCTTCACCACTCAATGTGTTAGTGAAGAAAGACGCTCCATTTTGTTGGACCGAGTAGCAAGATCAAGCCTTCAAAAGGCTAAAAGCTCAAGTCACTAATGCATCCATTCTAGCTTTACCAAATTTTGCAAAAACTTTTGAGCTAAAGTGTGATGTCGGGAGTAGGCATAGGAGCAGTGTTGTTGCAAGGTGGACACCCAATTGCTTATTTTAGTGAAAAAATTCATGGTGCCACCCTCAACTACCCAACCTATGATAAGGAGCTATATGCACTTGTGAGGGCCTTAAAGAATTTGTCATTCATATTGATCATGAGTCTTTAAAGTATTTGAAAGGTCAACATAAGTTGATTAAACGTCATGCAAAATGGATGGAATTTCTTGAACAGTTCCCTTATGTTATCATATACAATAAGGGCAGTTCAAACATTGTGGTTGATGCTCTTTCAAGGAGACATGCCCTATTTTCAAAACTTCGAGCCCAAATTCTTGGATTTGAAAACATAATAGAACTTTACAAAGAAGATCATGATTTTGCATCCATCTTTGTTAAATGTGAACATAGAGCACAATGAGGGTTTTATGTGTCTGAGGGGTATCTTTTTAAAGAAGGAAAACTATGCATACCCCAAGGAACACATAGAAAACTTCTTGTAAAAGAATCTCATGAAGGAGGTCTCATGGGCCATTTTGGAGTTGACAAAACTCTAGAGCTTTTAAAAGGAAAATTCTTTTGGCCACATATGAGAAGAGACGTTCAGAGACATTGCTTTAGATGCATATCATGTTTAAAAGCTAAATCTAAAACAATGTCTCATGGACTATATACTCTTTTACCTTTTGCAAGTGCTCCGTGGGAAGACATTAACATGGATTTTATTTTAGGACTTCCTAGGATGACAAAAGGTTTTGATTCCATTTTTGTGGTTGTGGATCGGTTTAGCAAAATGTCACATTTTATTCCATGCCACAAAGTGGATGATGCAAATAATACCTCTAGACTCTTCTTTAGAGATGTGGTAAGACTTCATGGTCTACCAAGAAGCATAGTGTTCGATAGAGATCCAAAATTTATAAGTCATTTTTGGAGAACCCTTTGGGCAAGACTTGAAACCAAATTGAAATTTTCAACTTCTTGTCATCCTCAAACGAATGGAAAAACCGAAGTTGTAAATCGATCTCTTGGTACTATGCTTAGGGCAGTCATGAAAGGCAACCATAGATCTTGGGATGAGTATCTTCCCCATATTGAGTTTGCATACAATAGAGTAGTCCATAAAACTACTAATATTTCTCCATTTGAGGTTGTTTATGGATTTAATCCTCTTACTCCTTTAGACTTGTTGCCACTTCCTAATCCACGAGAATTTGTGCATAAGGAAGGACTAACAAAAGCTGAATTTGTTAAGAAAATGCATGAGAGGATTAAAGAACAAATACAGCAACAAACAGAGAAATATACAAAACATAACAATAAGGGGAAGAGAGAGATAGTCTTTGAAGAAGGAGATTTAGTTTGGCTTCATCTTAGGAAAGATAGATTTCCAACTTAGAGGAAGTCCAAACTTAGTCCCCGAGGTGATGGACCCTTCTAAGTCCTAAAAAAAATTAACAACAATGCATACATTCTTGATTTACCTGAAGAATATGGAGCTCATAATACTTTTAATGTTATGGACCTAATGCCTTTTGTAGGAAGTAATGAAGAAGAAGTAAAAGCATTGGATTTGAGGACAAATCCTTTTCAAGAGGGAGGAAATGATGGAAGAGGCCCTAGGACAAGTGCAAGCCCAACAAAGAGAAGATCCGGGCCTACCATCAGAGCCATGGCCAAGAAGAATCTAGAAGATTGGAATACGGTTACTGATGGTAGGGAAACCTTCTTGTACATGTTTAAAATGTCATAACTCTAGTGTAGAGTAGAATTTATTTTTGTGTTAAAATTAGCTTAGGAAACTGATCCTGCCTGTTGACCAGAACGTTGGAACTTGCCTCGTCAAACTTGGATCGACGTGTGCACCGCTTCAACCTCCGTCTTTCATCGCGATCCACCTCAAGAACCTGCAAAAGAACAGAGCGGCGCTGCTGCGGCCGATCGCACTCCAACGCCCAAGTCAGTGACTGAACCACCAAATACTTCAAGAGCAAACACTCAAGAACTCTCAAG
>Ga0123342_1009404_pt1 | contig 11724 bp, 4 predicted proteins | sample Turbeawhitnodule_FD_89960 | JGI IMG/M metagenome (GOLD analysis project Ga0123342, IMG submission 89960) | Root nodule microbial communities of legume samples collected from Mexico - Turtle bean Mexico white nodule | ecosystem: Host-associated > Plants > Roots > Nodule | place: Mexico: Nepantla... | reverse complement strand
TTCGCATCTGGCGACTTCATCTCAAACCCGGTGACCGCCGGTTTAGGTATGCTAAAGATCGGAGCACGCCAACTTAATAACTGGCGACCACACGAGCCCCCCGACTTCCTTCCCTTCTGCCAGTCAGGTGTCCCGTTCAACACGCCTATATAATAGCTTGCTGCCACGTCATCACTTATGACCACCTGGGCGGTACATTTAGCACCCGAAAAATAAAGGTGCACGTAAACAATATGTTTTTTTGTTATGATTATATGTTTTTTGTTGAGATTATATTCTCCCCATTGAAATCTCGTTCTGATTGGAGAAAACCGTTGAAGGGATATCTATAAAAGGGGCTTGAGACCCCAAGGAAAGGTACGCTCTTTCTGAATATTTAAGACTGAAACTGATTTGATATTAGAATGCTCTCACTGACTTGATCATCAAAGAGTGATCAACACGAAGAGCCTCTTTGTCTTAGTGAAGCGATACCTTGAAGCAACAATTGGAGACAAAGCAGAAGAGGAGATTGCCCATTCAATCCGTTCGAAGTCAACCGGCAAGAACACTTTTCATAGTAGATGGAACAATATCCTTTGTCTTGGAAAATAGTTTCAAGAAACTAGGGAGAACCCACCTCATGTCTTCTAAAGAAGAAAACTCAAATTCATAAAAACCTTTGTCAAGCAGTATAACTTTCCATGGTCCGAGCGCTTTCCACACAAGTTGCAACTTTTTGTTTAAATCCAAGTGTGTGGGGGGTGCATCCCCCTTAGATAAAATAATTCTCCCATGTAGATGATTCTTACAATCTTCAAGACCTGCCATGTAATCTTCCTCTTCAATCCAGATAGCAGGTATTGCCCAGAGCAAAAGTTTTTCTTTATCCTTATGTAACACATGACTTTTTAATTGGAACCACTTCTTACTCTTTCAAATAACTCCGAGCTATCAATAAAGAGGGAGGGAGCTCTACCATTCTTAAACTTACAAGACTCCCACCACCATCCTCCTACTTTGCACTCCAACAAACAAGAATGATTGCCCTCCACGTATACCCACCGCCACCAATGCAGTCCCCGTAGACTCACGCACCCCGCACCAATGGCTCCCCAAAGGCTCTGCTCCACCAGAAGGAGTTCATACTCTCACCTACGCCAAGCAGCAACGCAATCAGCTCTCCAATTCATGAAACCCTAGGTATCGTCTCCCCGTTTTTTCAACTACATCTCAAACATTGTTATTTTGCTTGGAATTAGCATAACATTTTTTTTATTTAAAGATGCACAATTTACATATAATCTAAAATATATTAATCTACTTTAACTCATTAAGTTAAAGAGACCCATCCACCTATATTTTAAGACAAACTTTTAAAAAAAGTATAAATATTCTTTAATGTCTTATATAATTAATAAAATATAATTCATGAAAATTAAGACTTTAATTAAAAATTAAAAAATTACATGCTCAATACACAATAAAGCAAAATGTTAAACACATTATTAAATAAAAAATTAAATAATTCAAGTTTTAATTATTACTTTTACAGGTATATGATTTATTTATTTGTGTGAATTAATCAACCTATATGAAATATGTAGTCTGATATTTGAAATATTTTTTACCCCAATGCATATGTTATAATTATAATATTATTTTAAGTTGAAATTATTTTAAAGAAAGAAGACAAAATGTACTTGTTGAAGCTATTCATAACTGTATTAATGTCAGTTCAAGTTTCTTCTGGTTATTCTTGCTGGCACATTTCTTGCTCTGCAACGCATTAATGTACCGAAGAAGAGTGATAAGAAACAAACTTAATCAATTGTACAGAAGCAAACACACTTGGAGAATCGATTAAGCCTCATATTAAAGGCACAACTTAATTGATTATGCATGCAATGAAAATCTTTAGATAGTCGATTAATATTCTTAGAGTGATACTTATAATCGACTAACATGAACCTTATAACCAAATGAGAATCGATTATCCACTTAAGATCGATTTATGTGTGTTAATCATGCAATTCCATTATAGCTATGTTAGGTAACCAAATGGCTTTGACATTTCATAACAGCTTCATAAAACCTGAAACCACCACGAGTCACCACACCACCACAACAAAAACAATGACACAAAGGTATTTTCCCCAAATGTTCATGTGGCCTTTATTGTCTTTCTTTGCAAATGATGGGGGATGTGAATAGTGAAACCTCACGGACATACCCATCACTAGATCCAAATGTTTTTCCGTATTTGTTAATAGTAAATTAGTTGAAGCAAACACAACATGTGAAAGGTCAATAAATAATAAGTCTCTAAAATTACACGGTCTAGTGTTTAGTGTTATGTCTTACAAATTTTTGCACAAATGGTCATGATTTTCTTTTTCTTAATTATTTTCATAAGATTGAACTTGTGTATGTTTCTTCCAAAAGTTATTATTTTTTTTATAAATAGGTATATGTCCTAGTCTTTTTATGGTTTTTTTCAAAAATCAACTATAGCTTGTAAGTCATCTAGAGACAAAAGATTGCATGTGTTTTGTGAGCAAATACTTGAATGAAGTTACATGTTAACATGCAACTTTTTTCTCTCCTTGAAATTTGGTTGGTCAACCTAAACGATTTATCGTACCAGTAAAAGTTCTAGTTTTTGTAGATGCATCTTCTACTTATTGATTTTGGATACTTGATGATTTTGGATAGTTTCACATCATTTAGGAGTCGAGACCAAGAACAATTTAAAAACACCTTCTTCCCTTAACTTTTTGAAACGATTTTTAAGGATAAAACTGTGGTTCTGAGCTCCAAAACGAACAATATCTCATTGTCTATGGGGATTGAAATGAGGTTCCAAAGCAAACCCTCATTCCCTTGTCCCTTGACTGAGGGGTTTGCTCCAATATGCTCAATAGTCCCATTATCGCCTAAGAATCGAAACCAAGAAAAATTTAAATATATATTCTCCTCTTAACCTTCCGATGCACATTTTAAAAACGATGGAAACAATACCTCAAATGCAATGATTAATTTTAATAATGTCATCTGAACAAACTAGAGATCAGAACATATTTGATTATATTTATCATCACTTTTAAGGTAGACACTATTTAACATGATTGAGTTAAAAACATTTATTTATCTTGCCTATTTGTTGAAGTAATGAATTCTTTCATAACTTTAATACATGTTAATCTCTTGTTGAGCAAACATTAGTTCTTTAAAACTTATATTTGTTAACATTAAAATAATAAATATTATTTGTTAACATTAAAATAATAAATATTGGGACTGTTGTATATACTATATTGTTCGTGTCTAATAATTTTTTCATGTAATTAAATATCTAATCAATAATTAAAAATAATTATTATTTCCAATAATTTTCATCGAACAATTAGAAAATAAGAGAATGTGGATGAGATTTAAAGATTAAAAAAACGTTATAATTACAAATAAGTAAAAAACGTTATAATTACAAATAAGTAATAAGAGGAAGAAGATTAGTTGTTACCATAAATTTGTAGTCCAAATACAAGAATAAAAAGTTTTATCCAATAACATGGATTTCTCACATAAAACATAAGCTTAAATAAAATAAAATAAAAACAAGTTTTAAACGATTTTAAAAAAATTAACAGACTTATTTATATTATAAACATAAGACCATTAAACTTATCCACGGAGTATATTCATTCATAAGTCATCTAATTAACTAATGCAAAATAATGTCTATAAAAAATCTTTAACTAGAAAAAAAATAAAGAAACAAGTACAAAAGTTTAAAAAAATATCAAATTCTTATTATAATTTTAGTTTCATTCTTAATACCATTTTTGGAGCACTTTCATCTTCCTAGGAGAAGGTGGGGACGTCATCAGTGACTTTGGAATGATAATGGTTTAAAATGAAATCTTTATTAAATCTAAGAGTGTTGAAAGACATAATGACTTACCCACGTCATATTTTTATTTAACATTGTTAATAATAAAGACCTCAAAACATATTTACATTTTGTGGGAATTAAATTAACACAAGAACTTATGTATTAATTTCGCTATTTTACAATTATCCAATGCATAATTTACCCTCTTTTTTATATTAAAAAATTACACAATTGTCTCTTTCTTTTTCTATGCATTTATATTTCAAAACACTCGTTACAATAGTTGAGTAAAGATAATCACACTGCAAATACAATTAGTTTTTAATTAAATAAATATGGAATGTGATAAGTTTTTATTCAATGAACTTAGGAAAAATTCATAAGGTCACTCTCCCACTATGCATTGCCTTTTGCTTCCCGAACCCAATCAATTCTAACTTCACCCAATTTTTGAAATTTAAAAATTGCTATTTATTTTGAAATTGAAATTTTAGAATTGAAAATACATTATAAAAAAGGAAATTTAGAATAGATTCTTTTTATTCTGAAAATGAAATTTTATAATAAAATTGAAAAATCGAAATCTTATTTTAAAAAAATAAATTCATAATACAAATAATAAATTATGGAAAAGAAATTCTAGTAAAAAAAAGGTCGAAAAACATATTATTGAAAAGAGAGTTTGGGAAACCAAAAATTTGGAAGACTATTTCATAAAGTTGTTCCAAAAAGTCTAATTCAAAAAAATATTCTGAAAACCTAAATCTAAAAATGTATTCTGAAATATGAATATAGTTTGACATGTACTCTCCTTTCTATTTAAAAATTAAAAAGGATATTTTTTTTAATTTCACGTCAGTGTAGGATGTGGGTTCAAATTTTGTTGGATAGAGAAAGCAAAAGCCTCATCACGACAACTCAATCCTCTGAGGAAAATTCTCCCTGCACCTCAATGACTTCTTCCTACACCTCCATTAATTAAATTAAAATTACATTTTTAGCCTTTAATAAATCCTATTTCTCTTCTTAGAGCACCTCCATTTCCCTCCACATTGGCACCCCGTGTGGTCCAAAGAGAAATTTCAGTTTCGAGTGGTAGACGAGGCTTGCAAGGTTGAAGGAAGCGTTGTGAAGGTAAGTTCTTCTCTTTTGAATGTGTAGCCACCATTTTTACATTTTCTAAGTTGTTTTTTTTAGTGCTGAAATGTACAAACCATTGTACAATTTTACATACCGGAATGTATGAAGCGGTATATATTGATTCATTATGTATATGTCCAAATCCGATTATACATGTTGGATGGTTTATTTGATGTACTTTTTTTTAAATCTCGGTTTGTTCATTATAGTATATGTGTAACTAAATTTAGGATTGTAACTATCATTTACTAACTGATTTGTACATTTTAGTATACAATCCTGAATCCGATTACACATACTAGAATGAACAAATCGGTAATTAAAAACAAAAGACGGTATAAACAATTTGATATATATCATGAAAAAGAAAAACAATAATAAAAAGCACACAGAACTCATCCAACTAGGCTTCAGCACCTTCAACCACTACCTACAGCCACCACCTACAGCCACCACTTACAGCCACAAACACCAGCAACCACCCACAAACACGGATAAAACCTCAAATATAAGGTATATTTATCATTTACAAAATATATAGAGGTGCAGGAAGGAGGCATTGGAGTGCAAGGAGAATTTGCCATCCTCTGATCATTCAATCCACGATAGGCTCGAAAATGAAATTGTATTCAAACCCAAAGCCAACAGGCCCTTGCAACCGTCAGGCCCAAAGTAAAAAAAGCCCAATTTATTTTGGCACCCATGTTGTGGTGCCAAGAATTAAGATGAAGTTAAGATCTGGTCACACTTCCCTTGATAAATTCAGAAAATAATACACTTATAAAATTTTGAATATACTCCTTTTTCATATTTTATTATAATATTATAAATTATTTGTTTATTATAATAAATACTTTTTTGACAAAGATCAAAATAAGATTATCTTATCTACCGTAATATGTTGTAAATAATATTTTAAGAATATTAATTTTAAAATTGTGATCGAAAAAAATTTCACATGACCAGTCAATGTTTCTCACATATATTAATTATCAATAAAATCCATAAATACTTTATATCAATGTGTAAAAAAACTTAATAGAATACATTTAAATATGTTCAAAAACTAGATCAGGAAGCATTATTTTGATTTAGTTGTTAAAGACCTCAAATGATTGCTAGATTTTCAATTAATATGAAATAGGAGTTAATATTTTTTGTGAATGAAACATTTTTAAATTGGTAAAATATTAATGCTTCAAATATAAAACAGTGGAAGAATGATTTTCAATCTGATAAACATAACTTTTTTTCTGTTTGTCATTACATTTTAACATAATGCATTAATATTTCTCAAATTTTATATCGTGTTCTCTTATCTACTTAATTAAAAAAAAAGTTAGTGGTGATGAGCTGAAATAATTTGAAGTGGATATCTAAGTTGTCAAAACTAATTGACTGGTTGTCGAGTTTTGATAGTGAAATTTGAGTGATAATTCATGCAGAAGATTCTTTGACGCTTAAGTCAATAAGAGCTTGAAGATATGTAAATGATAAGTGAGTAAATTCATCTTTAGTTGAAATAAGTACTATCTAATGTTACATTATAGGCTTTTGGACCTACTAAAATATTCGGATAACTGATATCCGTTATTAAATATAAAGTTGATTTACATGGCAAACAAAGTTGATTTTTTAAGATATGTCCTAGTTATGCAGATCTATAGGTGGTTAATGCCCATTATCACAAATGGATATTATTTACTCAATATTTTTCGGTACTGGGTAGTACACAAGTAATCTAATAACACTGTATTGTGGCTGGCATTAAGAGGCGTATACTTTTCAAATTTGTTGATATGCCTTTTTTTGAAGTTCTGAGTGTTGTTGGAGGGTGGAGTAGCGATCTAACCTTTAGCTTGTTTTCTAGCCTCTGAAATTTCTTCAATACTGATGTACATGACCGCCCGTTCTCAAAGGGCATTCATGTTAGTCGGGGGATTGGCGTAGAAGGAATATAAAAAAGACCCTGGTTAGAGTCCTAATTTCATTGAATGCATGACCATGATAGGATGTAGATTGAGGATGCTCATGGATGCCTTGGCAAACAAAGTCATGTATTGTTGCAATGGTTCGTTGTATCATTGTATGACAGTTTGAAGAGATGTGGATGTTGAACAAGGTGCTTTGATGTCTCCAAATCCAAGTGGAAGCAAGAAGATCTTTGTTGCTGGTTGTGTGTGTGTGTCTGAGTAGTTGAATTTGTTAATCCACTCTAATTGATGATCCAAGGTTGTTTGATTTTAATCCTTTTGAAAAATATGTGTTTTCAAAGGAAAGTGAAAAATCAACCTGTTGAAATTTTGATTCGACTGGTTGTTTTACACTTGGTGCATTTTGAAAAGGATTTGAAAAAGATTGACTTTGGTTGACTTTGCTGTCAAGCAAATTCAATCGGTTGTTTCGTTTTTTCAATCAATTATTTTTCTGTAAACCTTAACAGAATTCTGTTAAGTGGCTTTAATTTGTTTTAAGTGATTTAAACTGGTTTAGCTCTTGCATTAAATGCTTTGACCAACTGATTGGAGTTTAAATAAGTTGTTTTATTCTCTTGGTCTCAATTTATTCAAGAGAAATCATTCAAATGAGTTCTTCCAAGATTGCTAAAAGCTTTGGATCTTTTCTAAGAGTGAAATAAGATTGTGCTGTATTAATTGTGCTTTAATCTGTGATTGTACCCAAGTGCACTTCATTCCTTATTTCTTGACTACTGTAATTCTGTGTGAATTGTTGTTGTGCAGTTTCAGAGGTTGTTCTGAAAACTGTGGTGTATTTTGCTAAAGGTGATGTGTGTTCTTGAAGGGTTCAAGATCATCACTTTGGTGTGTTGTGTGTAATCAAAGTTTTTTATTACTTAGTAAATTCTCAGTGATTGCTGAGGACTGGATATACCTTTTGATAAAAAATGAACCAGTATAAACTCTGTGTGTTAATCTCTGTATCCCTACTCTCTTTAAAATTGTTTTTAACATTGCTGATATAAACAACCGATTGTTTTGCAAAAACAACATGTTGATTTTCTATAATCATATTAAAAACAGTTTAAAAATTGACTGAACTAATATCTAATTAATTGATTCATCTCTTTCAATCTACCTTCAATATTTACAAAAATTTTTCATAAACAATTCACCCTCCTATTTCATAAACAATTCACCCTCCTATTTAAGGCCTACTATTATAATAATGGAATTTTTTACCATGGGGGCAAACCGAGTTGTGAACAAACTCCAGGGCTGTATGACATTAATAGTCTTTGTTGGTCCTGGATTTACAATAATTCGGTGTTGGTGGAACGTTTGCAACCAACCTTCCTTGCATACTCGGTAAGACTCTACTTGCATCCTCCACTGATTTTAGAGGAAGTGCGGGACGTGATTAAGCTTCATGCTCAGTGGTTAATGTTCACAACCATAAATGAGTATTATTTACTTAATATTTTTTATAATTAGTAGTACAAATTTTAATTTAGAATATTTATGTGAATTCAAGGTGATGATTAAGTTAGAACCATTCCCCTGAAATTGTTTTTAAATGTATGATTAAATTAGAAAAAAATACAACTTACCATTAAAATATGACAAAGAATTATGGTTAGGGCGAAGTGACTATGGGTGTCAATTATGCATTAATAGTACATGTCTCTATAAATACTTTTTGAAAAATAAAATAGTTTCTCATAAGTTAAAATTGTTTATATATAAATTAAAAATTAAAAATTGAAAACTATGTAAGAAAGCTTCTATAAATTAAATTATACATAAACTAATTTTAATTTATGGTGAAATCACTTGTTTTTATATTTTTCTCTTCTAAACATTACAATATCTTATCTCTCTAGCAACACTATATTGATGTGAAAAAAAGAGAACGGGTTTCTGCATCATTAATGTATTATAAATAGTTTTTTCAAATTTTAGAAAATATTTAAAAACCGTTCTCTAAAATGAAGACAACATTTTTTTAGTTTAATTTTTTACACAATAATTATAAATTATTTCATTTGATTGTTATAACACATATAACATTTAAACAATTGTTTTCGAATGTAACATAAAATATTATTTTATATTTATTTTTTTAATATATTTCCGTTTTTTCATACTATATTTTATTTTAATGATCATCTTATTTTAATATTTAAGGTATTAATTAAAAATTATACTTAAAAAAATAATAATATATTTATTTTATTATTATTATTATTAAATATTTTTATATTTAACTACTTAATTTTAACCAAAACCATAATTAGTATAATAAATGTCTAACATATATTTATCTATATATTGTTTGTATTTAACTTAAATCCAATTGAAAATATTTTAAGATATAAAATAAATTTAATAATATAATAAATAACATGAAAAATATAATAATAGGGATTAAACGTTGTAACTAAATTATTAATCTAAAAATAAAATAAATAAATATATCATTTAAGTATTTAATTTTTAAAATAATAAGATAAACAACTCAAATTTGTAAAAAACTATATATTTTAAATCAATAAATATACCATTTAAAATAATTAATAACTATATTTATTTAATAAAAACCATAATAATTCAAATAAAAATCATAAAATATGTTGAATAATAAACATATTTAAAATTTTAAATAAAAATAATGAAAAATAAATCCACAGAACATCAATAACTTAAGTAGTGATATAATCATATTTATTAAATTTTAATTTATATTTATTGCTATAATTATCCTTTTAAAAATTTAAAATATTAATAAATTCTAGTAAATTTAATTTTTAATATTTTAAACTACATATATAGTTATACTTTTGTTTTTTTAACGTATCTAAAAATTTAATTATATTTTATTTATATATTTTATAAGAAAAAAATAAATCCAAAATTTTTTTATTAAAAAAATAAAAATCAAGATAATATTTGAACTGATACACTCTTAAATAAAAATAATTGAATTATAATTATAAACTATAAGGATAAAACTTTATCCAATAATTGATATTAAAGCTAAATATGGTTTGATTTTTAGCGAGATAATTGTTGTCTCAAATAAAAAAAAAAATTTAAAAAATAAATACCACTTTTTTATCAAATCTAGAAAAAAGAGTTTTTATAATAAATAACACTTTTTGCCGTAATAATAAAAATAAAATATTATAGTAAAAAGTGTTTATAAAGAAAATCATAATAAATTATGAACACATAAGAAAAAAGTAATAAAAGATAAAATGATTTTTAACAACAGTTTTTTTTTTTAATTATATTCACTTTGTATATTTTTGTTCTTCTTTACACAGAACATTGAATGAAGTAGGTAGAAAGTGTCGGTGATAGAAAGAATGAAGGTCTTATGGTGATGGGGAGTAAGTAGGTGGAAAGCAGCGCATGTGTGTATATTAGGTATGATTTGGTAAGAGTAGTGAGCTAGGGTTTTGTATTTTCATCATGTGCATGACATAAAAAGACCAACAAATTGTTATGGAATATTTGTAAGATGCTATGAACATTGCATAGTTTTAAATATGCTCTAGTATGTGGACAATTTTATCTCAATAATTTTGGGATTGGATGACCTAATGTAGGAGGAGATTTTTATTCCAATGTGTTCTATTTAAAATAAAGTTTATTAAAATGATTTTAATTTTTTTTTTTTTATGTTTTGTTTTAACTAGGTATGCACACATATTAATTATCCTTATAGTATAATTTACTCACGTATTATTAATGTAAAATTATAATTGTAATAGAATAATGTTTTTTATGGATAAGAAAGGTCTCGTTGTCGTTTAAATATTTTCTGATGTGTCATATATATATATAAATATTTTATAGTAAACGTGCTCCTATATGAATTTGTTTTTTTTTTTTTTTATCTTTTTTAGATTTCAGTCTTCCATTACTTCTAGGTTTTGATTTTCGGTGTCTTTTCAAGTCTCGGTCTTCGATCTCTTCTAGATCTCGATCTTCATCTCTCTAGATCTTGGTTTTTAGTCTCGGTTAAAGTTGGGAATACCTGCAAAATACAGTCCTATGTTTAAATCAGGGTTTAGTTATTGGTGGTTGAAATAATATATTCTATTAGAATGCGTAACTTTACCTTATCTTGGAGCATTATTTATAGTGTTAACATGAGTCTTTATTATTGAGTCTGGTTTACCGAATTAATATTAATATTAGAAAATAATTTCGTATAATGATTATGTTAAATATATTATTTTAGAATACTTATTGGTTTCTCAAGATAAACTCGAGTATAGAAGATTCGGCCATACCATGGAGGTAGTTGATGAAATATACGGACAACACAAATAACTCAATAATACATGTTATTACATTTTTTTTCAAACACATTAAATATAATATACTAAACTTATTTAACTAGTTAAATGAAAATTTATAATGATAATGTTGTAATTTTATTATTACTGATAGAAATATTTTTTTTTGCCATCACATGAAAAAAAATATTATTAAAAAAAAGAAAAAAGAAAGAAAATACAAAAATATGGGGGGACTAGACCAAAACCCATATGTTAACAAAAACGATACATAGGTAGATTATACCTATTCATAAAGAATTCTAAGAAACAGACTAGCTGAGAGTCTATTATACCAATGAAATGATTCTCTATGAATAAATCCTAAATTAGCCAACTTATCAGCACACGCATTCCCTTCACGAAAAATATGAGTTACCCTAAACCTGATTGTCCCACAAAAATT